>ERZ1034687.150-NODE-150-length-44801-cov-109.619676_pt1 | contig 44801 bp, 97 predicted proteins | sample MGYA00520704_ERZ1034687 | MGnify/ENA primary metagenome ERZ1034687 (study PRJEB33766, sample SAMN09781762) | gut metagenome | biome: gut microbiome | host: Homo sapiens | place: Madagascar | study: EMG produced TPA metagenomics assembly of the PRJNA485056 data... | reverse complement strand
TTATTTTATCATTATTATAAGAAAAAAGAAAAGGAGTATTTATGAAAACTGTTTTTATTGTAATATTGAGTTGTGCGTTAGTAGCATCACTCCTTTTTTTATGGTTATATAGAAAAGCTTTCTGGGTGCTATATTAGAAAATGGAAAACCAACAAAAAGAATTAAATAAATGGCCGATCGCGCAATATGAATGTATGCTATTGTTAAATATATTTTATAATTATGATTTTGAGGGAAGAGCAGTAGATTTTTCGCGATATGAAACGCAAGGATTAATTGTTTATAATTGTTTCCATGATGCGAAAAATAGTCCAAAAGGAATAACAGATGATGGAATTGTTTCATCATTTTATAAACAAGCATTTGTATATGAATTAGATGATGGAACATTTGAATGGGAGGATGTTGAAAATGGGGTGGAACCAGCCTTTTGAAGTAAGAGGGATAGATGCGGTAATATTTAGATTAGAACAAGAATATTTTAATGCAACAAGAGATAAAGATCCTTTTGTAAGAGATTGGAAATTGTTTAAAACAATACGTATTGAGAAAAAGGATAATGGATCAAGAACAATTACTTATAGACCTTTATCAGACGCGGAAAAGGCTCAATTAAGTACTAAGGAAGAGCAAAAAGAATATCAATTAAACAAATATAAATATGTATTAGAGCATTTAATGGAAAAATATGATATAGATACTATTAATAAATACATTAATAGTTGCAAATATAAAGATAAATTAATTGAATATATGGAGGAAAAATTAAATGCGGAAACCATTGAATCCCTTGAAGGCAGTTGCTAAAAAGTATCAGCAGAAAGCTACTTATTCTGCTACTTCTGGATTATACACTCTTATGTGGGGTGAGAAGCCCAAAAGAGGTAGAAAGAAGAAATTGTAATCAATTCGTAATTTAAAATTGAAAATTGATTTGTTATTTTCGTGATTTGAAATTGAAAATTGATTTAGATTGTGTTTTGTCCAGACAAAAGAAAAAACGATGAATAAAAATTTATTTTTCCCGAAATACACCCCGCCCCATGCAGGTTTTATTCATTCTCTGCTGGATAATAATGCAAAGGTATACTACGAGCGAACCGCGCTCGTCGAGCTGCACAAAAACAGACCCCCGTCAACAGAAACTTTTGTGCAATCTGCCACTTGTATTCCGTGGTCGAATCTGTTACTATTTGACCATGCCGAGCGACACGACGCCGAGCGGCAAATACATTACAAGGGGTTTTTAACTATGACCGACAACAAAATCATTGAGCTGTGCGAGCTGTGCGAGCAGTACAAAAAATTAAGCGCGCGTATTGAAGAGCTTAAAGCGGAATTTCGCGCCGATAGCGAGTTGACCGGCACGACGGTTTACACCGCCGAAAACAAGTACACCGTGCAGATTCGCGCTGGTGGTATGAACGCGGGCGGCCTTGACACGAAAGCCTTTAAGACTAAAGCGCCCGCCTTGTACGCGGAATGTCTGCGCAAGTATCCCAAGGCCGCGACTGCCCGCGCCGCTCAGGTGCTCCCCACCACCGCGAATAAGTGAGGGCCTTGCGCCCTCGCCCCTTGCGGGGCAATCACATACACACACGTTAGCGCGTTAGCGCAGAAAGGCACATTATGTCTACTATCAAAACTCTTTTCGACGGCGTTCTCCCTGTCAAGCCCTTATCTTATGTCCTTGGTGAGGACTGGACTTACCTCTATTCCGACGTCTATAAGGGCGTGGAATATGACGTCCATGCTTGCATGAACGGCGAGGTTGTCGCGGTGTTATGCTGAGGGGATAATCCCCTCAGCCCCTCTAAAAACTATATGCGCGCTTTAGCGCGGGAAAGGTCATATTATGCCTATCAATATCACTTCTTTCACTTGTCACACTATCAAGAACGCGGCGAGACTCTATCAAAAGTTTGCCGTTCTCAAGGCTGAGGACGTGGCGGAAAAGTTCATCGCTTATCAGAAACTCATCGGATATGCGCCCTATACGGAAAAGGTCGCGGCGCGCCGCGCCTATCGCAATGCCAGAACTGACGCTGAGGACTGGCGTAAGCGCGCGGACATTATGTCCATGATTGCAAAGGTATGGATTAACACACGCTTTACCGTGGTAGACTATATCATAGACGATGCCGAGTTTGGCGACATCTACAATTATAGCGGGTATTTTATGACCGCTGATGAACAGGCCAAGTTTGAGCGCGAAAACATTAGCGCAGGAAACAAGCTGACCATTCTGGACACGTACAAATGCGGGATTGACCAACTCCCCAATGACTTGCACGATGACTATATCAAGACGTTGTTTAGCGAGTGGGTTTAACCCACTCGCTCTGGAGAAAGAGGTGTATATCATGTTTACTGTTGCCGTTATCTGTCTTGCCTCTATCTGCGCTTACAATTTTGTGTATAGCGTAGACAGTAAGAAGCCCGCTCGCGCTATCGCCAGCACTGTCGCCCTCCTGTCCCTCATTGCTATCATCTAACGAAGAAAGGAAAGAACTATGAAAAACATCATCAACTATATGCTCGCTATTACGCTTCTAATTAGTGCTACTATGCTCGTATCTCATAACCAGACCACCGAAGCGTGTGAGGAAGCGCCGCAGTCATATGACCTCACTGTTATTGATAATTGGTGTGGCGCAGGCACAGAACGCGGAAGTATTCGTTTTGTCGGCGCAGAAGTCGAATCCCGAAACGGGGACATTATCACACTATTGGACGAGCAAGGCAACCTGTGGGAAGTCGAACATATGAACATTGATGATAATGACTTTTTGTTGCTGTGGATAAATGACAACGATACATATGATGACTTTTCAGATGACGTTATCATTAAGGTATGGAGAGAAGCTTATTAAGCTTCTCTCTTCATTTTTCATTTTGATTTATAAATATTCATATGAATATTCATTGCATATTCATACATTGGCTTGGCCGGCCCGCTGACGTGCGTTGCGCAAGTCAGCGGGCCGAGTTTTGCAATAGGCAAGTTGCACAAAAATTTTCAGACGAATTTGTGCATTATGCCAGTCGCCTTTATGCACCCGAAAATGAATATTTATACATGAATATTCATACAGCCCTGATGAATAAATATTTTTTTCAAAAACCTATTGACATTCAGTCCAGAAGTGCTATAATAGAGGTATCAAAAGAAAAGGAGATACACCACAATGACTAATACCGAATTTCTCAAGACCCTCTCGCTCGAAAAGACGCGCCTCGAACACGAACTTACCACTGCCACGGAAAAGGCCGATACCCTCGATGACGCGGAAACGCTTGCATGGGCGGCTGTCGTTACCATGGAGCACGCACCAGAAGAAGAATATACCCGTGAACAGTGCGAAGCCATCTATGACGCATATGAACAGGCAATGTGCGCAAGCGAAGAACAAGCAGACTATGTAGAAGAAATTGAAAATACGATTGAAAAAATCAAATCGTTAATGGAAATGTACGAGGATTAAACCTCGTACATTTTTTTTATAAATGGTATTGACAAATGCCCTGTTGTCTGCTATAATATAGATACAATAAGAAAAGGAGATAACAACAATGTATGAATTCGAGTTTATCAACAAAATCACTAATGAGCATGACATTCGGCAGTCGTTATACTGCAAAGTTCCAGACCTCGGCCCGGATTGGGAGCTTGTCTTTACAGAGTATGTGGAGGAATATTAAAATGAGTTTGCATGATGGTTTAGTTTTACTTTTCATTTACGTTGGCACAATCGCTGCGGGCGCGCTGATTGAATGGGCAGAAAAGAAGCTGAAAAAGAGAAGTTGAAAAAACTTCTCTTTTTCTATTTTAAGTATTGACAAGTTCCATACTATTGTGTATAATAAAAATATCAAATGAAAAGGAGATTTTTCCATGACAACTTACAACATTCTCACTATTAGCGCTTATAACCCCACGCCGAAGCTCGCGGGCAAGTTCAACATCACGGACACTGAAAACTTTCTCGACCGATTAGAGGAAACGCTTTACATTCTCTTTGAATTAGAGCCGAAGTCCCGCACATGGAGACGCGAATTTCTCAAACATCTCTCCGTGGAATTCACTTATCACTTTTGCGAAGATTCCCGCGTTGAAAAGCAAGGCAACAACATTATCGTTTATGAAGAATAAGGGCGGAAACGCTCTTATTTTTTTTCAAACTTTTTTCAAAAAACTATTGACAAATCCCAAATCTATGGTATAATAAGAGTATAAAAAGAAAGGGGAACAAAAAAATGTTATTTATCGTTTCTGTTAACTACTACAACTACAAGGCTGGTGATAACAACCGCTATCGCTATGAAGTGTCTGTCGCGGGTCAGGAAAACGCCTATGCCCTCGGTCAGAAGTTCGCCGATGCAGATAATGTTCTTTCGGTTGACATTATCGACGCCATGACCGGCGAAGTCATTGAGAGTTGGGAAAACTAAAAGAATCGGCAGGATACACAAAATCCTGCCGATTCTTTTTACCATTTTAACTATTGACTTTTGCTATACCCTATGCTATACTATAATTGTTCCAAGGGGAACGGAAAGATGAGGTAAATAAAATGACTTTAAGCATGGTTAAAAATGTGATTGGCACGGTAAAAGGTGCGTTGATGTTCTACGATGGGAATGGCGTCGAAGTGATAAATGAAAACACTGACGGTCGCTATCTCAAAGACCGCAAGGGCCATATGACTTTGAACGGCAACTTTTTGGGCGTAAGTGAAGAATGGGTGCTGGGATTGCCGGTCACTGGTTTGAAAGCCAAAGGCGATGTTCTTATCATTTATGTTGATGGTTAAAAATTTGAAATGAAAATTCAGCGGATTGCATAAAAATCCGCTGAATTTTTATACGCTCCATTTTGCATATTCATTCGGCCGGCCGTGCACGCCAGGCGCGGCCGGAATTTGCTGTCAATAGACCATTTGCACAATTTTTATGGTGAAAGTTTGTATATTCTGCCAATAGACAAAATCCCGAATCGGTGCTATACTATAATCACAGTAAGGGAAGGAAAACCCAAACAAACCGGAAAGGGAAAACAACATGATTAACATTCGTTCTATCATCAAGCTCGCTGAAAACGACGGTCTGACCCTTAAATATGGCAAAAAAATCAATTACAAATCCGGTTGGCAGGTCGCCACCGATGGCGTGGAATGTAAGACCGCACGCGAAGCCATTAACGCGGTCAAGGAATATGGCGGAAACTGCGGTGTTTGGTTCGCGAATGGCATCTACTATATCGACAAGTCCAAGAGAGTCCAGACCAAAAAGCAGGCGCTTGAAATCGGCAAGGCGTGCAATCAAATCAGCGTATATGGCTGGGCGCGCGGGAATCTCGCCTACTGCTAAAAAAATAGCATATAGGGCTTGACAAAACAAGCCCTATATGCTATAATATGAATATCAAATGAAAGGGAGAAAACAAAATGGAAATCAAATATGCCCACGAAATGGCAAGCATTGCCGAAGCAACTCGCGTTGCCAAATGCGCAAAAGATACTGTCTCGGCACGTACCTATCTCGAAGAAAATCTGATGAAAGATATTGAAGCCGTAGCAGAAAAGGGCGGGAATTATATGTCTCACTTCATTAACATTAAAGATGAAGATGTTAAAAAAGCCCTGAAAAATCTTTTGCGGAATTATGGCTATAAAGCCTCTGGCTCAAACGGTATTCTTGAAATATGGTGGTAAGTAAAGAGGGGAAAATTTTCCCCTCTTTATTCAAAAAAGCTCTTGACAAATCCAGAAGTAGATGGTATAATACAGGTATAGTAAAGGAAAGGGGAAGCCACAATGAATAAGGATATCTATGGAGTTTTGAAAAATGCTATCGCGTCGGGCACTCTCTCTCGCCCATCGACCTGAGTATCGCGGAACACGCTTGCGACAAGTATGAAAGAGACTTAAAAGCCGACCGCGAGGAACGCGAATGGAAAAATCAGCAGATGATTAAACTCGTCTTTGAACTGCTGAACGATGCGGGCAGACCTATCACGCCGACTGAAATGCAGTTTATGGCATTTAAAAAGTATGGCTATGAGTATGCCAACGGCAAATTCACTTGGTATTGTATGAAATTGTATCTCGACCATGAACTTAGGCGCAGACCGCGAGGGAATAAGGTTTATTATTCCATTCGAGAAAAAGAATAAAAAAAATAAGAAAAGGGGCTTGACAAATAGCCCCTTTTCTGCTATACTTAATGTATCAAAGGAAAGGGAAATAAAAAAAATGAAATTTACTGAGGAACAAATTGAATTCATCGGAAAATGTATTGATAATACTGACATTGAGCTTTATCCGGGTGAATGGGAAGAACTCAAAAAAGAATTAAGAAAGGGAAACTAAAATGGAATGTCCTTATTGTGATGGAAAGTGCGGAACACACGCTCAATGCATTAAATGCGGAAAGGGGAACTGATTATGAATGAAAAAACTATCCCGCAGGCTTTGAAAGAACAAGCGGAAGCCCTTGAAAAGCTGGCGCAAAGAATCGCGCGAGAAAGCCAGGCGCTCCAAGACGCGGAAGACCGCAGAGACGGCGGAGAAATCGCAGATGCTTTGTTTGAAATTCAGTCAAAGCTCCGCTATGAATACTCTTGGATTGCGGGAGCTATTTGGGACGAATAATTTTCAGGCGAGATTTAATTATCTCGCCTGAAAATTTTTTTCAAAAAACTATTGACAAACTCGCCCCATTGTGGTATTATAATCATGTCAAGAGGAAATGGTAAGCCTCTTGAAGTAGTAAACAAATTCTCTTCATACTATGGTTTGCGCGGTAGCCGATAATTACCGCGCCCTTTCTATTTCATTTTTGTGAAAAATTTAACAATGATTGTTCGGCCGGGCGCGCACGGCCCACGCGCCCGGAATTTCCATTATATCACAGGGCCAGCAATTTGTCAAGCAAAAATTTGCGAAAATTTACACAAATTATTTTTCCCGATTTTGTGTAATCCGTCAATAGACAAATGCCTAAGTATTTGCTATACTATAATTGTTCCAAGGGGAACGGAAAGGTAAGGTAAATAAAATGACTAACTACAACATTCACTCTTTTATCAAGACCCAGCTTCTTTATGCCGAGCAGATGCCCTCTGACGCCGAACTTTTCAAGCATAACGCATATGGCGCAGTTCAGTGGGAGTTATATCGCACGAATGATAAGGCTCTCGAAGAGCAGTGGGAAAATGTATATGCTCCCAAGTTCGATGCCATCATCAAAAATTTCTACTTTTAATAAAAAGGGGCTTGACAAGCCCCTTCCCATGTGATATAATACAATCAATCCAAGAGAAAAAGAAAGAGGTAAATCAAATGCTTATCAAAATGTCAAAACACGCCACGCAAGACCGCATTGACCGCTTGTTCTTCATCTATGACAATATCGGTATTGGTGAGCCATATATCGACAGCGTTGAGGAAGATGTTCTCTACACCATCACTACAACAGGCGTTCTTCTTGTTCGTAGTGCTATGGACGGCACACTCATTACCGCCTATATCGCGGACATTGATAAAATCACCGCGATTTGGAGAAACAAGCACGGCGAACGCCCTATGCCTGATAACCTTTACAAGCGTGTTCTCGCAAATGCGTTCTTCGACAGAATTTGGAACAAGAAAGAAAAGGAGAGAAAGAAAAATGTTCGGTAAGAAGAAAAAGCCATTCAATCCATATGAGAATCGCGCGGACGAACTGCTCTATGAGGTTTGGGAAGAGCGCGACCGCGTGTATGAAAAGACAACACAAGTCATTACGCGCTTAGGCGTAATTGACCTTTACCCCGAGGGCGCTGACCGCAAGAAAGCAGTTTCCGAGGCCGAAAAAACAAAACAGTCTTTGCTTGTAGCTATTGGAGCATACGATACCGCGCGAATGGAATACAACGATTATGTTAAAAAGAACGCGGAAAAGTTTGACAGCCCCAAAAAGGAATGGACTACTACAAGCCACGAGATTGTTGAATGGGCTTACCGTTTTTATAATAAGGAGTGAATGAAATGAAAATTACTATTAAGAATGATAGGAAGCTCGTCACGTTTGAGGATATTGCCGAGGGTATGGTTTTTGAAGACCCTACCACCGAAGACTATTACATCAAGACCGCCTCTGTTGTCGATGAAGATACCGGCGCAGAGAACTGGAATTGTCTCCGCTTAGATGATTATAATTTTGACTGCTTTGCCTCAAAGTATATGGTTCGGCCTATTTACGGCGCGGAACTGATTATTCCCTGATAAAACCGGACTTTGTCCGCGTTTCTCTCCCCCTTTCCTATGGCTTTGGCAGTTGAGCCTATCAACTGCCACCCTTTCCAAAAAATTTATTTTAAGGAGAATAGAAAAATGGAAAATAAGGAAAAGCTTAGCGAGGTTGTTAAAGCTGTGTGTCTGATGGCACGATACGGCGTTCAGAAGAGATATTCTCCAAATGATGCGACCGCGAATGAAATGATTAAACGCATCGAACTTCTTGAAGATAAGCTCGTTCCCATTCTCGCTGACCTCGAAGCGTAAAAACTAAATGAAAAATCTCCCAAATTTGGGAGATTTTTTTTGTTTATTTTCACTATTGACAAAGTTCCTTGAATGTGATAAAAATTGGCGGCGCGCGGACGACTGTGGCGCGCCGAGTTTTTGTCAAGATGTAGATTTAACAAATTTTCACGCGAATTTTTGTGTAAAATGCCAATAGACAAAAATCCTATAATGTGGTAAGATGTATACAACAAATAAAGGGGGAATAAAATAATGGTGGCATGGTATTGGTTAATTCTCGCGTTCTGTGTGGGTATTGCGTTCGCTACAATCACCGATGAATGGTGTGAATGGGAAAATACCTTAACTGACATTCTCGCGTGGATTGCTATTATTATCGGCTTCGTTCCTTTGGCTTTCTATTCGATGTTTCTCAAACTGACGGTTTTCCACCCCACTACGCAAGAGAAGTTTGAGGAAGTCAAAAAGATTAGTGAAGAAACTTGTAAAATCTATCGAGTATGCGGTAATGTGTATTTCTGGATTGACCCCAAAGCAAAGAAAATCTATAACAAGGTATTTCTTGTCCGAGTAAAGGAGACTGAAAACAATGTATGAAGAAGTTAACACTTTGCGCTTGATTGATTGGTTGCGCGCTTGGACGGAAACCTTTAATGACTGCGCTTGTTGTCCTTTGTCCGACCAATGCGACCGCAGAAGCATTACCTATGAATGTGCTGATGACCTATTAGAAAAATTAAAGGAGTAAATTAAAAACTCTCTATTGACATTTCTATTATAATATGATATTATTATAATAGAAAAAGGAAAGGGTGATAATAATGAATACAATTCTTCTGTTCGCACTTTGCACGGCGGTGAATGTGATTCTGTCAACTATCAAAAGCATCTTGACTGTCAAGGGCGGAAAGTTTAGCGCGTCTTTCATCAATGCTATTACATACGGTTTTTATTCCTATGTGATTGTGCTGACTTCCGCGGACGGTATGCCTATTTGGGTAAAAATGGCTATTACTGCCGTTTGTAATTTCGTAGGCGTTTACCTTGTCAAGTGGATTGAGGAAAAGGCTCGCAAGGATAAACTTTGGAAAGTCGAATTAACTGTCCCAACAAAATACACTAATACTATTGATTTTGACTTACATGATGTTCCACATTCTTACATTGAATTGAGCGATAAACATACACTTTTCAATTTTTACTGCGCGACCCAAAAGGAAAGCGCAAAAGTCAAGGCTATTGCCAATCAATACGAAGCAAAATATTTTGTCGCGGAAAGCAAAAATCTTGAATAAAAGGCTTGACAAAAGCTTTTTGTTCTGCTATACTTAATGTATCAAATGAAAGGGGAAAATTAAAATGAAAGCTACTGGTATTGTTAGAAGAATTGATGACCTTGGGCGTGTGGTTATCCCGAAAGAGATTCGGCGCACTTTGAAAATCCGTGAGGGCGACCCGCTGGAAATCTTCATTGAAGACAACGACTGCGTTTGCTTTAAGAAGTATTCGGTGCTTGGTTCGCTGAGCGAAGATGCTTTGCGAACCGCTATTACAATGGCGTCAAAGTCTGGTTTGCGTCCTATCGCAATTTATGACACTACCGAAAAACTGCGGGGTATGGAGAATTTCTCGCCCTACCCTCCTGATGAATGGGAACGTGAAAGAAAGCCGTTTGCTTACAATAGCACTTATGGCGTTTACCCGATTATCACGGACGGCGAACTCATTGGATATGTGGTTTGTGATTGGCGGGATATGAGTTGCGAAATGGATATGATTGCCCGCTATCTTAGCATCGCATCTGAACGCTAAAAATATTTTGAGACGAGATAATCAAATCTCGTCTCAAAATTTTATTTATTTTGCCTATTGACAAAAATCCAATAGTGTGATAAAATAGCCGGCCGTTTGCGCCTGCCACGGCCGGAATTTCCATTATACCACCATCCTAGCAATTTGTCAATAGGAAATTTAGCCAAAAGTCCAATTAATTATTTTCCCGAATTTGTGTATTTTACCAATAGACAAGAATGTAATAATCTGCTATACTATAATTACCGTAAAGGAAAGGGGAACACAAAATGGAAATTAAGAATTTACTTACTAATCCTGTTGAGACAATTTCTGCCGAAGACCTGTCTCATTTACAGTTGATTATCGCCGATGAGCTTGAACATAGACGGCTTTGCGCAAAGGAAACTGCATGGAATGAAGTCGTAGAAGCAATCAAGAACTATTGTTCCGCCTTTGGAAGCATCGAATATAATACCTACGAAGAGGAATATTATATCAATGATGATAATAATTTCTCTACCGTCGGTAAAATTCTTTTCTGAATACTAAAACCATAAAAAGGGGATATAAACAATGTATTACACCCACGATTTTTCTACTGAAAAGTTCTCTACCCGCGAAGCCTGCGCGGAAGAACTTCTTTCTTCTATGGATTCTCTTGATATTTCGGAATTTCTCGCTCATCGCGTTTCTCTTGTTGATATTATTGATGAACGCGCGACCTGCGACCCCGAAGAGTTTTATGATTGGCTGGATAGGGAAATTCAGATTGCGACTAATGCCTATCTTGAATGGCATATCAATGAACACTACGGTCATATAGAGGATTTAGAATGATTATTTTAATCGGCATTTTCGGCCTCGTTTTTGGCTTTATTTTTGCTTATTCCTGTGAAAGTCTCGGGTGGGACTCTTTCAATATCGTATACGCTATTCCTGTGCTGATTTTGCTTAATTTCTTATCTTTCGTATATTGAAAAAGACCGCGAAAATTTTGAAAAAAACCCTTGACAAGCAAATCCAATAGTGGTATAATACAAGTATAGTAAAGGAAAGAGGTAAGCACCAATGAGTAAACCGAAAACTTATGAGTATGAGGGAAGAACCTTTGAGGTCAAGGCATACAGCGGAGATGAATATGGAGCTTTCTTATTCATCTATGTCTATGAAGTTATCCACCCTAACCGCAAATTCTTTAATCGAACTCGATTCTTTTGCGAGGACTTTATTCTTCTCGACCAATATCTTTCTATTGATGACGCAGTAAAAGAAGTCATCGCGCAGGGTCTTTGGCAGGAAGAATACAAAAAGTTTGCCAAAGATAAATGGAAAGAATGGATAAATAAAGCGAGAGATTGCTAAAATTTCTCTTGACAACCGCGCAAATGTATGGTATAATACAGATACAGTAAAGGAAAGGGGTAAACACCTATGAAAATCATTTACATCAAGTCCCACGTCGTAGCTCGTCGGCGCTCCATCAACTTTGATATGGACGGCACTATTGCCAATCTGTATAATGTTGACAAGTGGTTAGAAAGACTTGGAGAAGAAGATGCTTCTTGTTATAGCGAAGCTGGCCCTATGTGTGATATGGCCGCGCTGAATGAAATCTGCGAACTTCTCCGCGCCGAGGGTTGGGAAATCAATATCATCACTTGGCTTGCTAAAAACTCAACCGAGGAATATAAAAACCTCGTGCGTGAAGCAAAGCGCGAATGGCTTGAAAAATGGGGCTTCCATTACGACCATTTCTACGGCGTCCAGTATGGCGCGACCAAAGCCGACAGCGTGCGCGGTCGTTATGACGTGTCTATCTTGATTGATGACAACGAAAAGGTTCGGAATGGTTGGCACTTGGGTGATACCATTGACCCGACCGCAGTAAACATCATTGAAAAACTTTCGGAACTTTTGGAGAAAAGGGCTTGACAAAGCCCTACTCCAATGGTATAATAAACACATCAAATGAAAAGGGGAAAATAAAAAATGTTTGTTCTTTTGATTCTTCTGTCTCTCGCAATTTCGTTCCTGCTTACCTCTGGTTTTGTCTGGCTTCTCTGTTGGCTTCTCCCCGCTCTTGGAATCACCGCAATCGGCACTTTCGTTATCGTGTTTTCGTGGAAGCTGGCTCTCGCGGTTTGGATTGTTCTGTTGCTTCTGCGTTCGCTCTTTACGGTCGGTTCAAAGGGGTGATAAAAATGATGCCTTATTTTTGGGTTGATGTTGGAATCATCGGCAAGGTTGTTGAAAAGGTTAATGATGACCTTTTCATTTATGAAACGGTCGTCACCAAAGAACGCGCAACCGTGACCGCAAAATGGGTCAAGGAACATCTGATGTGAGGTAAAAAAAATGCTGTATCTGATGATGGATAATTTAGCCAATAGTCATTTAGTAAAAGTTGGCTATTCCGATGGCACTAAAAACCTCTCAAAGCGTCGCAAAAGCTATTATAGCCATAATCCAAAAGCAATAATGCGTAGCACTTGCGCGGGTAGTCGAGACATGGAAAATGCTTGTCATCAGACTTTAAGCGAGTTAGGTATTCGCATTAGTGGTACGGAATGGTTTGAAGTGCCCGAATTTTTGTTCAATTCTCTTTACAATGAGGGAATGGCATTTTTCAGACCAAATCACAAACCAATTCATTTCTTAGAAGAATTTTGAAAGAGGGAATAAAAATGAAAGTAAATTTTGGCGATAAGGGTCAGCTCCAAATTATGAATATTCTGTGCGGTGGCACGTTCACCACGCTGAGAAGCGAGGGCGGAATGGGTATGTATCTTAAAATTGATGGGAACAACAAAGCCCCGTTCCTCAAATCAAGAGGGTGGCAGTTCTGCTACGCAGTCAATCTTGAAACGGGTCAGATTCGCGAGTTCCCGCGCGAAAAGATGGTAACGCCTGTCAAAACCGAAGTTAGCATCATTGACTAATTTCAAATGAAAATCTCCCCAAAAATGGGGAGATTTTTTTGTATATTTTGACTATTGACACCGCCCGGGGAATGTGATAAAATTGACCGGTCGCCCACGCACGTTGCGACCGGAATTTACCATTATACACCCCGCCAGCATTTTTGTCAAGAGAAATTTCGCACAAATTTCAACTTTATTTTTTCCCGTTATTTGGTTATTTTACCAATAGACAAATCAATACCAATCTGTTATACTACATAATGTCAGGAGGGAACAGTAAGACCTACGGAAAGGCAGTCCCCCGGCCATTATACCAGAAGCCGACACAAGGAATGTTCCAAGCGTGGCGTGCCGAACAAACTTTCAAAAAAGTTTGAAAAACCCCTTGACAAACCGCTCGACCTATGGTATAATGAATACATCAAATGAGAGAGGTAAACAAGATGACTACTGATGCTCGTCCACCGCCTTAGAAATTGATTGATTTAGTAAACTTGATTTAGAAATTGAAGAGGTATAAACAAGATGTATAGTAATAAACCTCGCGACCGCCCCTAAAAAAAATTTGTAAAACCTATTGACAAACCTGCTTATCTGTGATACAATAACTACATCAAAGACAAGGACAGTCTTAAAAACCAGAAAGGAATTGATACTATGGCTACTTCTACTGTTAAGAAGCTCACTAAGCGCGACCGTTTCGAGGCTCTGCTTAAAATGGCCGAGGTTCAGGCTAATCCTGATATGGTGGCGTTCATTGAGCACGAGATTGAACTTCTCGCCAAGAAGAACGCGGGCGACAAGAAGCCCACGGCCAAGCAGATGGAGAATGACGCTGTGAAGCAGGTCATTCTGGACGAGATGACCGCCAACCCTGACAAGCTCTACACGGTGACTGACCTCATTAAGGGCGTCCCTGACCTCGCGGAGTATTCCAACCAGCGCGTTTCCGCTCTTCTGCGTCAGATGATTGACGCGAACACCGTTGTCAAGACGGTTGACAAGCGCAAGTCCTATTTCTCCCTCGCATAAAGGGCAAAGGGCAGGGGATAAAAAAATCCCCTGCCCCACAAAAAAACTCTTGACAAACCAATAGCAAGGTGCTATACTATTATCAGAGGTTGAGAGAACGATGGTAAACCTCAATCTACTTTTCCAATAGGAGACGATAAAATGGGTATTGATAAGCGCAGAAATTACGGCATTATGCTTGACACGGAAACTGCGAACACCATTCAAGATGGGGATAAGCTGGATATGTCAAATGTTCTTCCCTACGACTTTGGCTGGGCGGTCATTGATTCCAAGGGAAATGTTTATGAGACTTATTCCTTTGTGAATCGAGACATTTTCTGTTACGAGCGCGACCTGATGCAGTCCGCATACTATGCCGACAAGATTCCCCGCTATGTTGAGGACATTAAGAACGGTTCGCGCGTGATGGCTGACCTTTACGAAATCCGCAAGGCTTTTTGCGATTGCGTTGAACGCTATAACTGTTCTTTCGTGTGCGCTCATAATATGCGGTTCGACCTTAACGCCTGTAATAACGCGCAAAGATGGGACACGAAAAGCAAGTATCGCTATTTCTTTCCCTACGACCTCGAAATCTGGGACACTTTGAAAATGGCGCGACAGGTCATTGGAAAAATGCCTACCTACCGCGACTATTGCGAAAAGAACGGCTATAAGACCAAGAACGGACAGCTCCGCTTTACCGCAGAAATTCTTTATCGTTTTATCAGCGGCGAGGACAGCTTTGATGAATCCCACACGGGATTAGAAGATGTTCTCATTGAAGTTGAGATTCTGCGCTATTGCGTCCGACAGCACAAGACCATGGAAAAGTCCCTTTTCAAAACTCCCACGGTGGAACGCCCCAAGCCTACCGAGTTTCAGCGCGCGCTCATGCGAAACATTAAGGAAAATCCCATTGTAAACATGAGCTAAAAAAAATAGGGAATAGGGCTTGACAAGTCCTATTCCCTATGGTATAATCAATACATCAAATGAAAGAGGTGTTTCACATGAACGCTAAACAAGTCCTTTTTGTAGTCCCTGATGACAATGACCCTCACATGGGTATCTTAATCGACCATGATTATATTATCTGCGCCGAGTGCGGTGGCGTCTTTGAAGCCGATGAAGTTTTCATCATCAAGACTTATGACTTTTGGGTAAATTTTGAAGCCGAGATTGCGGACGAGCTTGACCTGCTGACCGCAAAAGATATTGGCAAGGAGCTGGATAGCAAGGAAAAGTTCGGCTGGGACGCGTGGAAAGAAGCCATTAAGGGGGAATTTTGAAAATGGATTTGGATTTTAATTACATGACTGACGAGGAACTGGACGAACTCATTCTCCAAATACAGGAAGCCAGAAAAGCCCGAGCGGAAAGCCGAAAGACTGACCTTTGGAGAAACGTTCAGCGGTCGGTTCAGAATTACATCATGGAATGTGGAATGATTGAACTCTTTACCGAGGACTACAATTCCACGTTGGACACTGATTCTTTCAGAATTCCCGGCGAGATTAACCTGCTGGACTAAATAAAAAACTACCCAAAAATGGGTAGTTTTTTTTGTCTATTTTGCCTATTGACAAACGCGGATTTCTATGATAAAATGGGCGGTCCGCGAACGCCCAACGCGGACCGAATTCACCATTATACCACGCCCCGCCAATTTTGTCAAGAGAAAAGTCGCACAAAAATGAAGAAAATTTTTTCCCGTAATTTGGTTATTTTGTCAATTGTAATCTGCGGTCAATCTGTTATAATGAATAATGTCAAGAGGACAGAGCCGTTGTACGCTCAATTGTGAGATAAGAACTCTGAAAAAAATTTATAAAACCTCTTGACAAACCCCAGCGAGTGTGCTACAATAGAAAATGTCAAGAGGGAGTAGCCCAAGAAATCCGAGGGCGCGCGACTTTGAGAAAGTAAAGGAAGTAAACATAATACACCACGTTGTAAAGCCAAACGTTGAACGTGAAAGTGAGTTTGATTGAACCAACTATACTCGAAGCGGTTTTCGCTGACAGATAGATTGAATCAACAAACAATATATTATCCGTCAGGTCGGGGTAGTAATTCGTGTAAAAAGTTTGCGAAACCTCTTGACAAACCCTTAAAAGTGTGGTACACTTAATATATCAAAAGGGTAGCGACCTACCGCCAAAGAAAGGAATTGATACTATGTCTACCTCTACTGTTAAGAAGCTCACCAAGCGCGACCGTTTCGAGGCTCTGCTCAAAATGAACGAAGTCAAGGCTGATCCCGCCATGGTTGAGTTTATCAACCACGAAATCGATCTGTTGGCTCGCAAGAACGCGGGAGACAAGAAGCCGACCGCAAATCAGATTGCGAACGACGGCTACAAGGACATTATCTTTGCCGAGCTGTCCGCGAATCCTGATAAGCTCTACACCGTGACCGAGCTTATCAAGGGTGTTGACGGTCTGGGCGACCTCACCAACCAGCGCGTGTCCGCTCTTCTGCGTCAGATGATTGAAGCCAACGGCGTCGAAAAGGTCGTTGACAAGCGCAAGTCCTACTTCCGCCTTGCGCGTTGATTCAGCGGGGAGCGCCTAAAAAAAATAGGCGCTCCCACAAAAATTTCTCTTGACATTTGCTTACGGCGGTGTTATAATCATACTTGAAAGGGGGCAAAGAAAATGCCTAAAATGAGTGAAAAGGACTTTCAGGCAAAGATTGACAATCTGATGAAAAAGTTAGATTGTACTGCCGAGGAAGCAAAAGAAATCCTGATGGACGATGATGACATTGACCATGGAATCGCCAAGGATTTTGACCTGTCCGCAGAAAAACTCAAAGAAGCTAACAAGTATTCTAAGACCGGAACACGCAAAGCGCCGACCGCTTATAAATTCGAGAAGCGACAGCGCAAGGAAAACCCCACAAAACGCTCGATTATCGCGGAACTTGCAACTTTTTTGCGAGAAAACAGTGAAAATGCGTGCGAAAACGTGGAAATTACGAATGTGGAGCGCATGATTGCGTTCCATGTGGGCGAAAATGATTACGAATTGACCCTGATTCAGAAGCGAAAGCCCAAAAACTGATGAAAAAGGGTGAAAAACCGCTGGAAAATGCGGTTTTTCACCTAAAAATCAGTAAAAAAATGTAAAAAATGGTTGAGAGAACGATGGTAAACCTCAATCAATAAGGAGGATTTTGTGCGAATGGAAGAAATTACTATTAAGCTACGCCGTTTTAAGGACGGTAGACCGCCTGTCGCTATGGAATTTATGCCTGATTGTGGCGAGAATCTGAAAGACGTTCAAGCGGTTTATTTTTTCAAGTTTTACAACAACAATGAACTTGAATTTAATAAAGTAGGCACTTCTGCAAAAGACGTTGTAGGGCGTTTGCGTGATGAAATCGGTGAGTATGCGAAAAAGTATGCTATCACTCGCGTTGAGATTCATCGAATCCGTTCTTGCGGAGACTACCCCGCCGAGGGCGCGGAAAGCGCGTTGCGTGCGGAACTGATTAGACGCTACCCCAAAGCGTTCCGCAAGAATGACCGCTTTTTTAACGTAGATATTAACCCCACGGTTTTTGATGAAATTGTAAACGCATTTCTTGCATAAATATTCAATCAGCAGGTTAACTAAAAACCTGCTGATTTTTTTGTGCGTTTTGCCTATTGACACCGACCGGAAAATGTGGTATAATGGCCGGCCCGCGGTGGAACGTCGCGGGCCGATTTCCCGATCGGTATACCCATATGCAAAATTTCTCAGACTTCTAGCACCCTCCCATATGGCCCAGAAAAATCCCGAAAATTGACTTTTTATAAAAAATATGTTATAATGGTAAAAAAAGACTTTTTTAAGCCCGCGTAGGATCATATGCCTTTATGATTAATTAAAAATTGCTTCGCCCTTACATTGTTTCACACGTATATTTTCGTCCAAAAAAATCTTGACATTTTTAAAAAAAAAGTATATAATATATATAGAAAATAAGAAAAGAGGTATTCATATGGATATGAATGATATTATTGCTCGTCTGAAAAATGGTGAGGACGCTCAGGCTATTGCGGACGAAATGGCTAAGTCTCTGAACGATGCTGTTAAGCAGGTGGAGAAGGAGTCTAAGCAGGCCGGTCGGAAGGCTACGCTCGCGCAGGAAATCGCCGATCGGATTAACGAGTATGCCGCTCTTAATGGCTACAAGGATTCCGCACTGACCGCGTCTGATGTAGAGAATATCTTTACCGAGGTCTACGATCTTCTTGACGGGGTCAACGATCTTCTTGATGCGTTTATTCCCAAGAGTGAGAAGGTAAAGGTTAAGAAGGTCAAGAAAACCGATGATGATGTAATTGCCGATTTTTTGAATACTTTCATTAACAAGTGAAAACTTGTTCGGGTGAGACATATTTTATCCTAAGAATCGACAATTTCACCAAGAATTGCCTAATACGAAAAAAGAGAGACTAAAAAAAGTCTCTCTTTTTTTATGGGTTGTCGGAAACGGAGACGAGGAAATGATGAAGGTGAATTGGTTAAACCGATCGGCAGGGCACAATCGCAATTTTCGCAATAATACTCTATTTTAATTATTTTATCTACCTTATCCGATCTTTATTCCACGTCTTCCGAATCATCCAAACCTTTAATTACTATCCAGAAGCGAATCAACCAATATAGGTCTATTAACGATCTCTTCCAGCGTTCCATATACAATATCCAACAGCAACACCAAGTAAAAAACAAATAACACCAGTCATAATACCCTCCTTATACTAAAAGCTCCTCCAATTTCATTTTAAACGCATTATCAAGAATATCATCAGCAAGTGTGCGCTTACTAAGATCCACATCTTCCGATCCAAGAGCAACAGTTTTCTCAGTATAATTGTCTGCGGCCTGCTCCTGTAAAACCGGCTTCACGTAGCGATATTCACTCTCAATATACTCTACTCTACCATTTTCGCTAATTCTACCAACAACTTTCCCATTAAATACAAGTTTATTACAGTCGTCCCAGATAAGATACGCGCCTTGCGTATTTTCTCTATTAAAGAACTCTTTCTTAGTAGTCGCAATAACATTCCAATTGCGGAAGACGCCTACCTTTTCTCCATTATTCTTCTTTAATTCTTCAATCGTAAATTTCATTTCAGTTTTCAAATCCTTACTTTCATTTCATTATTTAAAATGCTCCCCGGAATATATTCCCCGTATACAGTTAAAAAGAATATACCCCGGTATTTCATTTTAAAATTCTATTTCTTTCTTTTATTATTTATATTATAATATATTATTTATTATAAATCAAATAATACCCCTATAAACGAGGGCATTTATGCCCGAAGTCAATAATACCCTTATCAACGAGGATACGTAGTATCCGAGTTAATTGATTCTTGTAAGAATGGATTTTCTTCTATTGATTCAGATTTATTACTATTTTTAATTAAAGTTCCTATACCTGATTCATCCCATTCTACTTTTCTATCATCATACTTTACTTTAATTGGTTTAGTATCTGGTGTAGGAATAACAAAATAAAGAATATCATCTTTCATATATAAATCAGGTTTTATCATACCTGTCTTATCCATTTTATTAAACTATTCTTGCGTTCCTCTCACAAATCTGACTATTGACGCATTACCCTTTCCGCCTCTTATATCTTCATAATAACTATATTCCATTGCTTTTTACTCCTTTTACTCTCAAAAAATCTCCATATTGTTCCTGCGTCCGAAGGACGTCAGGGACATAACTTATTACATTATGTCTCTCATGTCTCTCTTGTCCCTTTAGGGACATGAGGGACATAGGGACATATTTCCTACTTACTAAAGCTTTTGTCTCTCATGTCCCTCATGTCTCTCGTGTCCCTCTCATTTAAAATTTCCAAGTGTTTATATCTCTCATGTCTCTCAAAATGTCCTTCATGTCCCCTGACGTCTCTGATGTCCCTAATGTCTCTCGTGTCCCTAGGGACATTTCTTTTGTCTCTGATGTCCCCTTTGTCCCTACTAATGTCTCTGATGTCCCTCTAAGAACTTCTTGACTAATCTTATATTTCTCTTCATCTTTACATCTACGAGAAAAAGTCCTAACATTCATAGTCTATCCAGTCAACTCAGCAAAAACATCAACTACTTCTTGACGAGTTGGAACTCTATTTTTTCTTTTAGTTGCTTCTTTAACAGCTCTAACTATATCATCACCATCATATTTAGTTTTTTTCCCGCCAGCTTTACCATTTTCAGAAGCATTCTTAATATAATTGCGGGAATTCTCAATAGAAGGTGCTAAACTCTAAATTAATACCATTTTGTCTCGATAATTTGATTCACCCTCTTCAGGCATGGTTCCATATAAACCAAACTCAATTAAAGTATCATATAATTCACATTTAAGAACAGGGTTATCATCATATAAATCTATACTATCTTTCATATTTTCCCAAAACGTAAAATGATTATTCACGCGGTTTCCCCTCCCCCTAAACCTCCTCAAAATCAGCTAAAAAGCCCTCATCAACGGAGAATATCCAACAATTATATTGCGGAAACTTCGGGTTCGGCATCATCTACAAAGGGAAATGTCCTCTTTCCACTAATTTTTCCATTACTCTAAAAGAATATACTATCATATTCTTCTTGGTGTTTTGATTTTCCATTTGTTTAATACCTTCCTTTATTTGTTATGATTTGCTATATATTCTTTGAGCGCTTGTCTTACAATATAAGACAAACTCAAATCTAATTCTTTCCCCATTTCAGTAAGAATATCTTTATCACTCTATGAAATTCTAATTGTCATAGTAGTCATATCACCATTATTCAATTTATTCACATCCTTTCATTAATACATAAAAATACTTCTTACAACTTTATCTTAATTTGTCCTACAAAATTATTCTTTATTGATTTTTATTAAATTTTAATATATAATAAAGAAAAACTATTGAAAGGTGATAAATAATGTCTGTTGATTTTGGTTCTAAACTCGTATGCGGCTATAAGGTTCCCAAGAGCCTTCTTGAAAACTATGACAATATGACTGAGGCTATCGAACAGCTTACCGAGGCAGGTTATTGGCATCGCGCAAGCGATTATGATAACGACGAGAATCCTATCTTCGGCTATCTTCTCGGTGAGTCTTCCGCAGGCGAGGCAGTCCGCATCGACAATATCTTCATCGCTCTGCAGGAGTATTATCGCCTTAATGATACAATGAAGGAAGCTTATGCAAAGTTTCTTAAAATCCCCATCGAAAGCCTTGATGATCCCGAGATTTTTTTAATCTCTACAATTTCTTAAAGAAAGGAAAATAAATATGAAACAGTATCCCGTTTATTATGAAGCGCGTTATTGGGACGATGATGATAAGATAGATAGATTTACGTGCGGTTTTATCTTCGCAGAAAACCTCATTGAAGCTGGTCGTTGGGCCGAAGAATACTTCGACGATTTTATCACTGTCGCATTCACTCCTCTTGACGATGGACCTTTGCGCGTCAACCGCGATCTTGCTAATAAGATTCTAAAATTTGACGGCGAAGATGAACCCTATTCTGCTAAAACACTATGATGACTTTCTTATGTAAGAACTGCGGTTATTACAGGCCAACGACCGGATTATGCCAGATTACAGGCAACACTATGGACCCCAATCACGCAATTTGTGATAATTTCCTTTACGGTGAATATTACACTTGTAAAGTATGCCATACTCCAATTTTCCATAAGCAAATGATTATCGACGATCAAGGCAACACTTACTGCGATAAATGTTGGGATAAATTAAAGACGTGCCAAAATTGTGAACTTTTTGTGAACTGCGCTTTCAACGATTCTCCCGACACGCCGAAAATGATCCAAAAGCAAGAAGTCGTTGGGAATATGCGGTCCGTCACAAATGTCCGTAATCCCGATATTGTTCGTGAAACTTGCAAGAAAGGTTGTTCTTGTTTCACTGAGGAAAATGGCTGTATGAGAGATTTCAATTGTTGCGATAACCTTAAACCTACTCTTTAAAGGAGGAATTAAATATGTTTATCTTCTTCTTGAAAACGCTGGTGGGCGGTTTTCTTCTACCGACCTTAATTATTTTTCTGATTTTTGCTATCCATTCTGCATACACAAGTTATAGCTATTATAGCACTCTTTCCGATCCTAAGGCCAAGCGCTTCCGCAACTGGTCTCACCGCGACCGCGTTGATATTCCCCGTCAAATTATTCCTGCCTTTTGGATTAGCGTTTGTCTTTATCTTGCGGTGAGTATGTTCGGCGGAGTTATGATGTCTTCCGCTATTGAAGACTATTCCAAATATGATTATAAAATCGCGGAAGCCCAAGAGTTAACGAGTATGGATGACGATGGCTGTATCTATACTTACCGCGCATTCGAAGGTGAACGTGTCTACTATACTTATCTTACGCTCAGTAGTGATGGCATTACGAGCACTAAGACTTACCCCGTGAATGATACAGTAATTGTTTACTCTAATCAGGTTCCGCACATCGAGAAGCGTATCCCCCGTTATGGTGATTGGAGAGAATGGTTCTTCATTTGTTCTAAGTCAACGCGCACTTATCTCTATATTCCAGAAGGAACAGATGTAGCCAAAGATTATATCGTGGAGAAGTAAAATGAATAAAGGTGAATTGATTTATTTAAAAATGTCTAACGGCGACCGCGTTTTTCTTAATATGAATGAAATTACCTCGATCGTGGCTAATCGTATCACTATGGATAATTCAGATGATGATGATATTTCTACTGAGACTCCTGGAATAGACCTTGAAATCTATATGAAGGATAAATCTCACTATGAATATACCTTTTCCGATGGTGATCCTTATGGCACCGCGGTTTTAAGACAATTCAAAAATTTTGTATCTGAGGAGGCGTTCGTATGATTGTAAGTTTACACGATTTCCGCGGTTCTAAATATTTCATTAACACTGATAATATTAACTGCGTTCATATCTGCTCCGCAGATTCTAAAACCTACGCGGAAGAGATCGCGGAAAGCGGTGGTGGTCCACTTTCATTCATCTACATTGATTGGCATTGTGGAACATCTTCTACGCGGATTCTTGTTTCGTCTGAAACCGCAGAAGAGTTCCTTCCAAATGTTTTTAATGATGTAATCGAACTCTTTTAATTTCTAAATATATTATATCAAAAATTTTGGGTAAAATCAATTAATGGAGGAATAATATATGAATCGTATGCCTGTCGTATTCGTTTATGACGCACCTTGTGATGAGATTTACTGTGCTACAAACGTAAGTGAGTCTGACGCTCTCGAAATCGCTATGTCCGCGATCGAAGAGAATGTCGAGAAACGATTCCACTGTCGTAAATTTGATACAAGACTTTACAAAGATGCATTAGAAGATATGATTATTTATTATAATTATGCTCCCGTTCTCTGATCTCTAAAAGGATTTGCGTAAACCGCAAATCCTTTTTTGATTTTTTATAAAAAATAATATATAATATATATATAAAGTAAAGAAAGGAAATAAAAATTATGACTACTTCTAATTCTAATATTAAGATTCATTCCATTGGGGTTCTTTGTGATACGGCCGGGGACCATAATTTCTATTTCCTGAATGCGTCTGAGGCTGATATGCAGGAAATGTTTATGGAATATTGTCGAGATATGGTCGATGATAGCCTTATGGAGCATCAGTTTGAAACAATTCAGAAAGATTCCGATTATGATTGGTATCTCTACCACGGCGAAATGACCGGCGATTGGACGAAGAGATTCTCTTCTTATCTTGATATGATGAATAACGTCGCCGATGATGTTTTCATTGATTTCGTTGATGCTATTGAAATGTAAGGAGAATAACTATGAAAGAAATTACCTGTTATAAAATTGAAGATGAAATGACTGGTAAGTCTTGGACCTTCGCTAATATTTCTGAGGCAGAAGCGGAAGAGTTATATCTTGCTTTCCTCGAAGGCGCAATTGAAGAAGATATTATGGAAACTCAGCGAATTGAGTATTACGATCTTCCTCTTCCTAAGCCTGGGTGGTGGATGATCGATCATCGAGAAGAAGCTGATAGACTTCTTCTTATGGATGGCGAGTTCTATATGTATAAATTTAATGCTTGTATGTTTTGAGGAGGCCCGGTTGAATAATCGGGTTGGCGACTTCGGGTAAATTTCATTATTCTATCTTTTTCTATTTATATATAATAGAAAAGGAGTGATTTTATGGAAAAAATTTATAAATAGATTCCAGTAGGCCGAACAAAAGATTTGACTAATTAGCATTTTGGAAAATTAACAGTTTTATATCGAGTTGAAGACCCAAGGAACGGACCATATTGGTTATGCCAATGTGAATGTGGCAATAAAACAGTAGTTTCTGCGTCTCATTTAACTTCAAATCATACCACTTCATGCGGATGTTAGAAACGTTTAAAATTGTTAAAAGATTTAACAGGCAAAAAATTCGGTATGCTAACAGTTTTAGGATATGATAGAACAGAAGGAAAAGGGCATACTTATTGGAAATGTTAGTGTGATTGTGGAACTATTAAAAGTATTCGTAAAGATGGTTTAGTAAGTGGCGCCGTTATTTCATGTGGTTGTTATATTCATAAAAAGATCGGTGAACTTACAACAATTGATTTAACAGGACAAACTTTTGGTCGATGGACAGTGTTAAAACGTAGTGGATCTAATTAGCATAATACTGCTATGTGGTTATGCCAATGCTCTTGTGGCAATCAAAAAATTGTATCAGGAACTACTTTAAGAAAAGGACAAAGTAAATCTTGTGGTTGTTTACAATCAGCAGGTTAGGAAAAAATTATCTCTTTATTAAAAGAACATAATATTTAGTATATTTGTGAAAAAACTTTTGAAAATTGTAAATTTTAGGATACTAACCATAAAGCTAAATTTGATTTTTATATTGATAATTCTTATTTAATTGAATTTGATGGAATATAGCATTATCAATCTGGAACTGGTTGGAATACATTAGAAAAGTTTGAAAAAACAAAAGAACATGATGCTTTTAAAAATCAATGGTGTAAAGAAAATAACATCCCATTAATTAGAATCCCATATTTTCATTTAGATAAATTATCAATTAATGATTTGAAATTGGATACAACAACTTTTAGAATTTGTTAAGGAGTGATAATTATGAATTTACCTGGTGTCTATGAAAGTTTTTTAGATAGATGGAAAAATCTACAAACTTGTTGGGTTATTAGTGATACTCATTTTGGAGACGAAGATCTTCATCAGGGAATTCATAATCGTCCTTCCGACGAAGAAATTGTTAAAATAATTAATTCTAAGTGCGGTCGAAGCGATCTATTAATTCATCTCGGTGATGTAGGTAATACCTCCTATGTGCGGAAACTGCGCGCAGGTTATAAGGTTCTTATCAAAGGCAACCATGATGCGGGTTCTGAGAACTATAAGCGCAAAATCATCAAAAAGAAGTTCCCTATGGATCAATACCAAAAGGACGAAGCACTTATGGAAATGAAGCGTCTTTATCCTGATTGTAAATACTCTATTGATTCTGGATATGATTTCCATTCCCCTTTTGAGTATTGGGAGATTTCCGCGGACAACAATCTTTTTGACGAAGTATATGATGGCGCGCTCATTATTGGTGAAAAATTTATGCTTTCTCATGAACCGATTAAGCAGGACTGGGCTCTCGATCTTCACGGCCACGACCACAATCACAAAGAGACGGACATCTATCACAAGAATGTTTGTGTAGATGTGTTTGGCCCCGCCCCTTTGAACCTGAATCAGTTTATGAAAAATGGTCCAACCGCGAAGATCGGGAGCGTCCACAGAAAAACAATTGACACCGCGACTAAGAGAAAGCAGAAGCGAGGAGGTAAAAAGATATGGGAGAAATGATTATTATGTTATTTATTATTTTGGTATTTTTCGCATTTATGTATCTTGATCTACTGAATGATGATACTATGCCCCTCAGTGAGAAGTATTATTACTGCGGAATGGGTATGTTGCTCTGCCTATTCACCGGTTTCATTCAGTCGGTCTTTTATGTTTAAAATAATAGTCCTTTGCTTTTGCGCTCTTGGTATTTTATCAGTTCTATTTGACGACTTAGATTAAGAAGGAGGGTATATGGTAGGATTTATTATAGAAATTATTCTTGGATTAATCGTAATAAGGCTTGCTTTATATATCTTCAAGCTTGCCGATGGCGCTGATTCTTTTGAAGATATGTTTCTGATTGATACTTGTATCATTACCGGAACTCTTCTACTTGTAATCTCTATGCTTCCAATCATTTTAGGAGTGTATGGAGTAATTCAATATTTTATTCATTAAGGAGAAGATAGTTATGCTTTATGTAGTTTTTATTCTTGTACTCGCGGGCTTTATTGCTCTCGCAGTTTGGGGTTTTGATAAATATTCTGCTTTTGGTTGTATTAGTTCGATTGTCGGCTTACTCGGCACAGTTATCTTTGGAATTGTAGTAGTAATTTCTACTATCGCAGTTATCAATGAAAATGTGTATAGTGATGCTCTTTATGAGAAATATACAACTCGTAAGGCTACTCTTGAATGGCGACTCGAACAGGACTATACTGATAATGATAATAACCTTGGCGCAACCGAACTTTATAAAGAAATTCAGGAATATAATGAAGACCTCGCAAGCGCAAAATCTAATCGCGCAAACCCTTGGTTGAAGATCTATGCCGGAGAATATGTTGATCGACTTGATTTTATTGAGCTAAATTAAATAATAAGGACTTATGTTAATTCATAAGTCCTTATTTTATTTTTATAAAAAAATATATTATATATATAAAGTTAAGAAAGGAAATGAAAATTATGTATGTAGAGCTTTGGGATTTGATTGGCAGAAAGTATACTGATCCAGAAGATGATGAATACGCAATGCTCGTTTCTAAGGATGGCGTTCATATTGCCAACGCGGTTGAAATTCTTTTCTCTAAGGCTAAGGGCGAGGGCCGAATCCGCGAGTATAACATTGAGATCCCCTGCGTTTTCGATACAATCGGTATCGAAATGGTTTATGTGTTGATTGTTTCTTGGATTAACGCAGATGGCTCTCTTGGAACTTATTATACGGAGGTATGTCATTAATGACTATTTATGCTCTTTGTTATCACTATGATAGTTTTGGCGGGGATGATACCGCGGTGCTTGGCCTTTATTCTACTGAGGAAAAGGCTTTTGAAGCAGGACGAAAGAAAGAAAAGGAAGCGCAAGAACGTTGGGAAAAAAATAAGTCTATCTCATATCGTAAAAAGCCTTCGTTTGATGGGTTTTTCGTTCACGGTTACGGCGACTACTATGTAAAGATTATGGAAGTCGATAAGGAGACTACCTAATGGTTGTAATGATTTATGCTTATGAAAGCGTCTATTGCGGACTCCATGGCATCAATACTGGCGGTGTCTTTGAGGTTGATAGTGTCGCAGAAGCTGATGATATTGGTAAAGGGATGGCTTATGATGTAATCGATGGTTATAGTCATGCCTTTGAGGATTACGACCTGGAAGAGGTAGAGGAAGGCATTGAATGGGAAGTCTGGCCCGTCCGCGATAACACTGGACTTTCCGTTAGTGAGCTTGATTGCGAATTTGCGACTCTTGGTAGGAGCCTCTTTATCGACGAATATTGTTGTGTAGATATTCATAATACTTAATATAAAACTCTGGAAGGGCATTCTCTTCCCCAATAGGATAAAGTTTTAGTCCATACCTCTCAGGGGTGTTATTCAATAAGGTTAGATTATAAGTGGGTATGATAATTTTGCTAACAAACTTGAATAGGCTATATTATATACGCTGTGGCTCTTGATGTATGATACCTCCAAAAAAGAGTTTTATTGATTTTTTATAAAAAATAATATATAATATTTATAGAAAGTTAAGAAAGGGAATGATAAATATGAAGTTGGTAGAAAAGCCTTTTACTAAGGAAGACGCAGTTAAAGCTCTTGAAGTGATTGACACTTATGTTGATATGCTTGACTGGCAGGGTATCATTGATAACGATGAGCTTGATGACCTTACTTTAAACATTTCAATTCTTGAAAGTTTTATTCGAAGCGTAAAAGAATAAGCAATAAACATTAGTGAGAGAGGAAATGATAATTATGGAGAAGTTTATTGATGCAATCGTTTTTGATGATGGCTATCACGATAAGTTTGTCATCTGCAAAGGTGATATTCATAAGTATAGTTTTTGGCTTTTTATTAATAAGATTGCAATTTATCACGATGAAACTTATATCATTAAGACCGTTCACTATGAAGACATTGAAGAAGATAAAGTCGTAGAAGCTTTTGACGCAATAGATCTCTCTCCTGCCAAGTTGATTAACACTGAAAAGATCGCAAAGGCTTTTGATATTCTTTGGAATTGCAAAAATGCGGTTGAAGGCATTGACGTTCATTAAGATTGTGGAGGAGTAATCAATATGTTTTATTATGTTAATTATAAAGATAACTGGGCTGATGAAATGTTTGTTGAAGGCTTTTCCATTATGGACGAGAAGGAATACGAACACTATACTGCGACTGTGAACGCGATCATCACAGACATTGAGTGCGGTTTGCCGTTTATTTATCAGGTTGGCTCTAATGAAGAAATCGAGTATAACAATGTCAACGATTTCCTCAGCGCGTTTGAAGTGTCTGAGTTCGAAGAGTATCCCGAAGGCATTGAAATGATTTTCGGTAAGAAGTTTCCTGAGTTTGGGTTCTTCCCCTACGGACAGATGCTTGATACTCTTTGGGATCGAGCCAATGGTCTTGATGATAGAGATGAAGATGAAGAAATGCGGACTGAGTATTATCGCATTGATTATTTTAATTCTTTGACCCGCAATCGTGTTGGTGATCCTGTGTTTATCAAAGTAAGTGGATATTCTAATACCGAGATTGACGCTCAGATTGAAACATTTGAGGAACACTTTGCTACTGAGTATTATAATCAGTATAATGTGTTCTGCTATCCCGAAACCACTCAGATTTATAAGGAACTTTATGAAGAGGAGATGAATCTTAATGGCAACGAGTAAGTATAAGAAGAGCGCAAAGGATCTTGCTTTTGAACGCGAAAAGACTAAGCTTCAAGCGCGTAATCTTCAACTTTGTCGCGAACTCGCAGAAGCCCAGAAGGAACTGGAAACTGCGAAGAAGGAACTCGCGGAAGCTCGTGAGCGCAATGCGGAACTCGTCTCTTATGTTGAGGAAACCACGGGTTGTTGTCCTGAAACTCTCAAAAAAGATATTAAGAATCGCGAAATGATTGCGGGTTTGCTCCGGTTCTCCGCTCAGTCTATGATGTATGGAGGGTTTGAACTGTGAGAATTGGTATTGTAATTGGCGTCGCTTATGGGCTTCTGGCTATCTTTTTTACCTTTGTTGGGGCGTCAGGAGGCACTATCCCTTGGCCTATTACCGTAGCTTTTGCTGGAATAATTTCTGCTTCTGGTTTTCTTGATGCTAGCGATTGTCGGAGGAATTGATTTATGACGAAATTTCTTATCGCTGGGTGTTATACTTTCCTTACAACGTTCCTTTGTTTAGAGGGAATTCATAATCATCCTATTCATTGGATTGTTCCAGTGATTTTATCTGGCGCCATCACATTTAGCTATTGGTATGACTTTATTACCGAAAATAAAGATACGGAGGATTCTTCCAATGATAAATAAAGTAGGCGGAATTTGCTTTTGTGTCTTATGCGGTGGAGCCTGTATCAATATTATGGAGGGCATAGGTTTAGAGATCGCCATTCCCGCACTCCTTACTTGGGCTGGCTTAGCAATCCGCTGTTTCTGGAAGGCTTCTAATAAAGATGATGATAAGAAAGACCTTATGTAAATCATAAGGTCTTTCTTTATTTTTATAAAAAAATATATTATAATATTTATAGAAAGTTAAAGAGAAGATAAAAAAAGGAGAGACGCTTATGCTTGGCACTGTTAATATTCCTTATTCTAAGATTGAAGAAGATATTGAAAACATCTGTGTGAAATACGGCCACGGTGGTTATGATGTAATGACTTGCGATGAAAGCGCGGTCGATGAAATTATTGAATACTTTCGGGCTAAGCGTGCATCTCAGCAATGGAATCTCTCTTGTTCCGAATGGCCTAATAAAGAAGGCGGTGCTTGCTTTGTCTCTTGGATTGAAGAAGGCCATTTGTGCGGTTATGGATTTGATTATTTGATGGAGAATTAATATGGAAGTTAAATTTTATCACATTCAAACATATACCTGCTATTGTGGCGAAACAATAGACCATTTCTTTAAAGGCACGGAGAAAGAAATGGAACAGTATGCGGAATCTTGTGTTGAAGATGACGCTATGGAATGGTGGGATCAGCAAAGCGAAGAAGACTTCTATGACGAGTATGACGCTTATCTTGCCGAATGTGGGTATAATGTTTGGGAAGTCTCGGAAGAAGAATATGAAAAGTATAAGGAGTTTTAATTATGAAAACGATTTACGCTATTAGGGACAATGAGACTGAGGAGATTGTTCTTCTTACAGAAACTATTGATGACGCTCAGGAGACAGTTCTTTCTCTCCAAGAGGAAGCAATGTATGAACGATTCCTTAGTGATACCGTGCGGTTCACAAGCTCTTATCTTACCATTGAACCGGAAAAGTGGTGGGCTGAGGTTGCCAGCTTGAAAGATTGGTATAGCAAGCTTCAAGCAATGAAATCTCCTTATATCACAACCGAAGGTTTCGCAATTCAGTTTAAGAGCCATGAATATTATATTGAGGAGCAGACAATCCTATGAAAAGAGTTCATTTAATATATAATGAGTTTTATCCCATTTTAGCTTGCGGTGATCTCGCAGACGCATATGAAATGCTTCTCTCTTTTTATGAAGAAAGAACTTATGAGGATTTTCTTTGGACTTGTGTTTATCATGAGTTATCCATTGAAGATTATTTTGATGATATGAAATGCTCTTTTGAGTTATATAATAAGTATAATAGCTCTAAGAAATATGAAACACTTGAAGCTTATATCTTAGAGCATGAAAAACATTTTAACATACATAGTATGTGGGAGGTGTAAAGTATGGTAGCTCCGAGTTTTCAAAAATTCGAATTCATTGGCGATGTGTATGTGTCTGCGGGAAAGAAATATATCCAGGTGAAGAACCCGAAAACTGGGACTGTTCGTCAGGTGCGCTGGTATGAAGACGCGGAGTATGCTAAGCTTTACCCCGAAAAGGCCCAAGAGGTAGCAACTAAGATGGCTCCACATCGTCAGGTTCTTGGATTTGGTGATGCTGGTTATATCACGATCTTCAAAGGTAATTGTGATGAAGAGAATGATTGGTTTAAAATGAGCTCCGCGCGTTATACGCGGTTGTGGGGTTGGTATTTCCGTTCATGTGATGAAATTCCCGCGCTTCCCGCAGATGTTGAGCCGATTCGCCTTGACTGGGATAAGGTCGGTGGTGCAGATGGCGAACTTTATCGCGAAGAAGTGGTAAAGCACGCGGTTGACGCCCTTGTATATGACGAAAGCCTGGCTCAGTGGATCGGTGATATCGGCGACCGCATTGACATTACCGTAAAGATTGATGACAAGCATGCTCTTGAAAGCAAATACGGTCATACTATTGCTTATTCTATGAGCGATGCCGATGGTAATCAGTTTATGTGGATTACTTCTTCCAAGAGTGATTGGACTGTTGGGAATACTTATCATATCCGCGGAACTGTGAAATCGCAGGATGTCCGCAAGAATGTAAAGATTAATACATTAACAAGATGTAGTGAGGTAAAATAATGACTGATAAGATGTATTGTGCGTATGATACGTTGAATCCTACTTTGAATCCTGATGGGACAGAGAAGCATTGGTGCGACTATTACGATAGTTATATTTGTCTCAAATGTCCCTCTCGATTCGATGGTAAACGTATCAAAAATTATATGGAAAATAATCCGAAGGAGCATTAAATTATGAAGAGATTTATTTGTGGTATTATTGCGATTATTCTTTGCCTTTCGTTGACTGCGTGCGGTGGTCCAGAAGCAACTACAATCACCGCCGAACCGGAGGATGGCGATGTTAAGCTTTCTTTCCTTGCTACCTTTTATGATAATTATGGCACTCAGTGGCTTCAATGTGAAGGTGAAACCTTTGACATTAAGCCTAATAAGGTAAAGGAATGGGCTTATAGCACTGACGGCAGTTGGGTTAGTTCTTATTCTCTCTCGTCGGTTGTAAGCGTCGATATTGATGGTAAGAGTATTGAGAGTTGCGGTTCTACTATTATTTTTGCTGATAGCCGTCTCACTCAGTATGATGTAGACATTCCCGCGGAAACCTCGACTACGAGTGGTAATGGGGCAAGCATTTCCGCACCTACTGACCGCAGTTGGAATGATTATTGGGATCTTTCTTGGTGGTATTGGAAGTCCAAGGATTTGAATAGCGCGGATGTAGGTAGTAAGATTGTAGTGGTCCAGTCTCAGATGGGCGACCCCATTTGCATGTTTGTAGGGGATGAAGTCTCTTGGGACATTCCAAAGAATCTTCCTAAGACTACTCAGTTGATGATTGATGGCAAGGCAGTATATATTCATCGAGCAAACTTTGCCATTATTGATACGGATCTATTTAACAACTAAATAAATTATAAGTCCTTTTTTGATTTTTTATAAATATTATTATATAATATTTATAGAAAGTTAAGAAAGGACTTTTTTTATATGAATTATACTTTGAAACCTATTATATATGGAAATCAATTTACGATTTGGCTTCGCGATACTTTCCCTGAATGGTCTGAGAACGACATTGATGATGTTTTAGACATTATCCTTGGTGATTGGGATTATTATACCGAAGTTTATTTCATTAACAATGATGAAGATTTATCTCTTGTTGATGAAGAAGAGCGCGAAATCTTTGCCAATGCAAATCGTGTTTATGCCGAGCTTCGTAAGGTCTTTTGTGATACTGACTATGTAAGTATACTCGTATGTCGTGGTTGGTAAGATCTTTTTGACATTTTTAAAAAAATAATATATAATATATATAGAAAATAAGAAAAGAGGTTATTTGTTATGGAGTATCACTACATAGCTCATGTTCATGCAGTAGACTCAGAAAAGGAAGATTTTCAGGGTGTAATGGTAGCCTCTGATTATTTGGAAGCAATTAAGCGTATTGTCTATTTCTATAAATATGATATTGCTTTTGTGGAAATTATTATCGCTGATGATGAAACAGTTCCTTATCTCGGAGCGAAGATTACATTTAGTCATCAGGCAATTTGTGATATATTAGGAGAAGATAACAATGATTGAAAGAGTAATTGCGGTTCATAGCGAGCACTATGGCTTGGTGTTCTGCACGGCTACTGAAACTTGGACTCCCGATGAATTTATTACCCATTTAGCCGTTCCGCACAATTCTCGTTATAAGATTCGTGAAATTTGGGAAATGGATTATCCCGAAGATGGGATTCACGCTCATATGATGGATATCCTTATTAAGAAAGATAAGGATGGCAAAGCTCATACTGAATTTGATTTCTTCTGGGACGATAAAGATACATTGGAGTGGATGGAGTAATGGATAATTTGTTTATGTGCTATGCGAATCATACTGAGGAACTTGAAAGAATTATCAAGGAAATCAGCGCGGGCGCCACGAGTTTCCAGACTGAACTCACTTTGACGGATAGCGATATGGAATATATTCGACGAGAAGTGGAGAGGAGACTAAATGGCTGAGTCTAATGTAATGGGAACTTATAAATTCCCACCTAATGTCTTTGATAAAATCTTAGACAATTTTAGTCAAGCAGTTCAAGATGGTAAGTATCATAAGCTTGATTACGTCTTTTGGCGTAAGTTAAAGACTTCTAAGAATAGTGTTAGGATTGTTGTCAAATCTGACCTTAATGGCAAAATTTTCTTTGAAGTTTTCCCTGACACTTATATTATGAATTCTTTCTTCGCTGGCGGTATTGATGGTTCTTTTGGTGAATTTTTAGCTGATAATGTTTGTAATATTTTTACGAATGATTATGCGATTGAATGTTCTGAAAAGTTCCTTGAATATAAGATGAAGAAAGCTAAAAAGACTGTTGAAAAGAATAATGATATAAGTAAGACTCGCGATGATCTTGATTATCTTAAAGTGTATGAGGGGTGGAATACAGAATTTTCTTGTAAGTCGATTCTTTCTGATGAAGATATTCAGAGAATTACTAAGGAATTAAACACTACACCTATTACCGTAGTTTCTAATGATGATTGTGCTACTGGAAAAGTTGCTTCAATTGATTCTAACGCAATTTTCACTACCACTTTTACTTCTGCCCCTGGCACAACTACAATCGGTAGTCGAATTGACGCAATTGAAGATAAGTGCGCTATGATTGATAACGATTATATTGATAATCGAGTCAATAAAGTTTTGAACGAACAAAATACATTTAACAATAATGTTGATAATAAGAAAGGAAATAAGAAAATGAAGGCGTTTAATTTTGATTTTGGCCCCTGCACCACTGATAACATTCGTATGTCTATGTATGGTCTGGCCGTGAAGAACGCGAATGGCACTTGGGTTTCTTACAACCCTGAGAGTAAGGAGATTATCGACGTCGATATCTTCAACTTTGATGGTGGTAAGTTCCTTTATAAGATGCCGGTCGCTATCAAGGACGTTAAGGTCGGCGACATTGTCATTCACGCGCGCAAGGCTATGTTTGTGATTGATGTGTCTGAGACCGGTATGACTGCGATTGATCCGCAGGCAGGTGAGGAGAAGAAGATTCTTTTGACTCGCTCGCCTTTTGGCTTTAATTACGCGACGAAGGTCGTTTCCCTCTTTAACATGACCTCTGACGCTCCCACTCCGGACGCACCGTTCGGCAATATGCTCCCCTTCCTTATGCTGAGTGAGAACAGCGGGGAGTTCGATATGAATACTATGCTGATGCTCTCTATGATGAGCGGTCAGTCTGGTATGGATTTCTCTAAGAATCCTATGATGATGTATTTCCTTATGAAGGACTCTAAGAACGCGGATGACCTTCTTCCGCTTATGTTTATGGGTAATCTTTGTAAGTAAATATAATAAAACCCCTTTCAGAAGAAAGCCCTTTGATTGACCGCAAAGGGCTTTCTTTATTTTTATAAAAAAATATATTATAATATATATATAAGGTTAAGAAAGATATTAAAAAAGAGGTTGATAAGATATGGCTAATTTATTTGAACTCCTTTCCGAAGAAGATTGCGAAAAGATTGAATGGTATATTCGCAATTTTGCGGGTCTTGGCGGAGATAGCTCCGATATGGAAGCATCTCTCGATTACATTCTCCGCTTTTGGGCTTATAATAAGCAGAGTCTTTATAAGATGCTTGGAAATAATCTTATCATTTCTCGTAAGGTAAGTTATTCTCGCACTTATGAAGATATGAGCGAGGATTATTATGACTATTTTGGTCGAAATGGTGATGGATTCGAATTCCGAGGTCTTTTTAGTGATAAACTAAGGGATCTTCATTCTAAGGCAATCATTACCCCCGATCAGTATTGGGTTCTGGTAAACCTTCTGAATGTTGAGCCTTTAATGGCTAACATTTATGATGGTGAGTCTTTTAAATTTACCTATAATAATAAAACTCTTATGATTAATAAGGGTATGAAGCTGAGTAAGATGCTCGGTAAGATGAGTGATATCTTAGGTATTGACCGCGATATTTACGAAAAGTTCCGTATCGCTCATTCTCAGTTCCTTAATCAGAAGAATATTTCTGGTGAGCTTTGTCTTTCTATTCATCCTCTTGACTATATGACTATGAGTGATAATGATTGCGGTTGGGACTCTTGTATGAGATGGCAGAATGGCGGTGGCGAGTATCGTCAGGGAACCGTTGAAATGATGAATTCTCCTATTATTCTCGAAGCCTATCTTAAATCTGATAAGGATATGGAGCTTTGGCGCAAAAACGGTCAGTCTGTTATGTGGAATAGTAAGCGTTGGCGCGAACTCTTTATTGTAGACGAAAACGTCATCCTTGGTATTAAGGGCTATCCTTATTGTAATGAAACTCTTGAAAGCATTTGTCTTTCTTGGATTAAGGAACTTACTGAGAAGAATCTTGGTTTTGGTCCTTATACTCAGTATCTGAATCAGATTCATAATTATAGCGCTAATTTTATTGGTGAGCTTGATAAAACTATTTATTTTAGTTTTGACACCAATTTTATGTATAATGATATCTATTCAGATCATAACGCTTATGTTTCCACTAAGGTCTGTGCTGATGATAGTATTGACCTTAATTATTCGGGGGAATCTGAATGTATGTGCTGTGGAGAAATCCTTGATGACTCTTTCCTTGATGATAGAGAGAATAATGCGGAAATGACTGTTTGCCCGAGTTGCTCTGGTGCAACAAAGTGTGATAAGTGTGGCGATATTGTTTATGTTAATGACACTTACAATGTTGATGGAAAAACTTATTGTGCTTATTGTTATGACGAGTCTACTGAGGTTTGTCCTTGTTGTGGAGTCCGTAAAGATTATGATGATATGAAACTAATTCGTCTTCGATTCCAAAAGAAGCCGATGGGATACTATCAGGATATCTGCTGGGACTGCTGTGAAGATAAAAAGGTAAAGACATTCTTCACTGGTGAAATTGAAGAAGAGAAAGATTATTGGCGTTGTAATTATTATGTTGATGGAGAAACTCTTACCGAGAAGGGTAGAGAACTCTTTAACATTGATAATAAAAGTTTTATTTCTTGGTGCGAAGGCACTAATCCACTCCAAAGAACTTCTTTGATTTTTTAAAAAAAATAATATATAATATATATGTAAAGTAAAGGAAGAGATACTTCCTAAAATAAAATTGTTGTTTATGAAAGGTTAAGGTAAAAATTATGACTAATGAAATTAAAGTATCTAAGCGCGACTATCTGACCGCGATTATCGGAGCTATGCATACTGGCGAGATCAAGTATGATCCCAATGATGTGATCGCATTTTGCGAGCACGAGATTGAGTTGCTTGATAAGAAGACCGCGAAGGCCAAGGAGCGTGCGGCCGCTAAGCGTGCCGAGGGTGATGAGCTGACCGAACAGATTTATAATATTCTGTCTGGTGATGAGTTTATGACTATTCCCGAGATTGTTAAGGCTCTCGGCGATGAGGATGTTTCCGCGCAGCGTGCCAGCTATCGTCTCCGCACCCTTGTAAGCGAGAATCGCGCGGAAAAGACTGAGGTCTCCGTTGTGGGCGCTGATGGCGGTAAGGCTTCCAAGAAAGTGGCTTATCGCAAGATTGTCGTTGAGGACTAAGAGTTAAATGATTAAATGGACTGAAAGTTTTTTCAGTCCATTTTTTCTTGCCATCTGCTCCGACCGGTGCTGGCCGCGCACATCGAAAACCCAAAAGTAAAAAGCTGTTTAGAATTTTCTTGACAAAATTGGAGTTTTTTGTTATAATTATATTATAAAGGAGTGATATAATTTGAAATATTGTGTTTCTGTGCGTCAACCTGATGTTGTTCGCGAGAAAGCTGACGAACTTATGGTTAATTATAATGATATAAACATTATGTATGATATGATTTAGAAATTCCCTAATAAACGATATATTATCCGAATTCGCAAAGGTGAAGAAGTAAACTGGGAAGAGATCAATTCATTTAAAGATAAAGTTGATCTTATTGTGGCATTTGAGGATATGCTAACTCGTAATGGTTGTAATATTGATGTAAAATATTATTTTGCTTATCCTGCTACTACTTGGGCGGAAGTCCGCGTTCTCCTTGATCTTAAAGTCAGCGAACTTTTTATCGGGGCACCGCTTACATTTGATTTAAAACAATTAAGTCAGCAAGCAAAAGTTCCGCTTCGTATGATTGCGAATAAATGCTACAATGACAATCTTCCAAGAGCAAATGGAATATGCGGTTCCTATGTCCGACCGGAAGACGTAGATTACTATGGAACATATGTCTCGACATTAGAGTTTGACGAGCCCGCACTCTCCAAAGAAGCTGTGCTTTTGGATATCTATCAAAGTGGTCATTGGCAAGGTAATCTAAATCTTTTATTAACCAATTTAAACTATAATGCAGATAATCGTGGAATCCCCGAAGATTTTGGCCCGGCCCGCATTAATTGCGGTCAGCGCTGTCAGCGTCAAGGCACTTGCCATTATTGTGAAACCGCGTTCATATTTTCTCGTGTTATAGATAAAGCAGTTCAAGAGAGTAAGCAGAATAATCCTATCCCTGAGGCGGAAGAGGAGTCAATTGACAAATAAAAAAAATAATGTTATAATATAAATATAAGAAAAAAGATAGGAGAATAAACTGTGAGAGGTTTTAAAACTAATGAACTTTGGTTATTTGAATATCTGGTTCGCTCAACACAAGAGGAGTTAAGAAAATATGTCCTTGATGTATTAAAGAATAAATATACTCAAGTAGTTGATACTAAAGAGTATGTTTGTGCGGTTGGGGATATTCCGATCGCATTAGTGGCTCATCTTGATACGGTGTTTGAGAAGCCGGTCAAAGATTTATATTATGATACAAGAAAAAATGTGCTTTGGTCTCCGGACGGACTTGGCGCTGATGATAGAGCGGGAGTATATGCGATTCTTCATATTTTGAGAAATACGCCTTTGCGCCCTTCTATTATTTTCACTACCGATGAAGAGCTTGGTGGATTAGGCGCCGAAGCATTAGTATTACAGTATTTTGATTGTCCGTTTCCTGATTTGAAATATATTATTCAATTAGATAGACAAGGCACAAATGATTGTGTGTTTTATGACCTTTACAATCCTAAGTTTATGGACTACATTGAGTCTTTTGGATTTGTAGAGGATTTTGGCACGTTTAGTGATATTAGTATTTTATGTCCTGAATGGAAGATTTGTGGCGTAAACCTTTCAGTAGGTTATAAAAACGAACATAATCGTATTGAAACATTAAATGCGGGCGCTCTTTTTGATACGATTAATAAGGTAATCCGTATGCTTCAGGAAAAGAATATCCCTGATTTTGAGTATTATCGTGATTATCATAGTGTTTGGTTTGATAACATTTATAAAAATTTCCCAACTGATAATAGCGGATTCTACGTTCATTGTAGAGGATGCGGTCAGTTATTTAGTGAATATGAGACATTTCCTGTAAAAGGATTAGACGGACATACGTGTTTTTATTGTCCTGATTGTATTCCTAGTAATGTCGAATGGTGTGCGGAGTGCGAAGAGGCATTTGAGATTGACCCTGCGAACCCACACAGTGAGTATTGTAAAGATTGTATTGGAGGATTAGTCAAATGTCATACGACTTCGACATCGAAAGCATTAGAGAACAGTTCAACAAAGTCATCAGCTACTCCCAAGGAATCAGTAATCCAAAAACAGAAGAACTATTCAAAAGATTCCTCGAAGCTAAAAAAGACTTAATTAACTTTTTTCACGGCCATTTAATTTATGAATGGCCGGAAAAAGTATCTTTTTCTTTAGATGATAAAACTAAAGAGCATCGCCTTGAGGAATTTCTTGAAACAATTAATTATACTTATAATAATGGAGATTTAACTGATTTTATTTCCGTAAATAAAAAAGGATTTTTTGATAATACAGTTATTGATACTTATTTTTATAAGGATAAAAAGATTCCAAGAGGAATGAAATTAGTTAAGGCTTTTAAATATTTTGAAGAGAATCCGCGTTCTTTGGAAGATATTCAGAATTACGCAAGTCGCATTATCCAAGAGGATAAGATCGAAGGAACATTATGTTTCTCAGTTCATCCTTTGGATTTTTTAAGTGTAAGCGAAAATACTTATAATTGGCGGTCTTGCCACGCGCTTGATGGTGAATATAGAGCAGGAAATTTATCTTATATGGTAGATAAAAGCACTTTTATTTGCTATTTGCGCGGAGCGGACAACCAGAAGCTTCCGCATTTCCCCGAAGATGTTCTTTGGAATTCTAAGAAGTGGCGTATGCTTTTATATATGGAAGATAAGCAACGCGGTCTGATGGCGGGACGTCAATACCCCTTTATGACAACTAATGCTTTAATTCAGATCAGAGATATTATTAATACCTTTGATAAGGGTTTTCAGTTGCGTGAATGGGTAGATGGGGGTATTAATAATATTCCTAATAGAATGAGTATTACTCCTTTTGGGGAAGAGACTATTGGATTAGCGGAAACATGGATTCCTATTTTGTCTCGCTTATATCCTATTAGCGATATTGTTGATGATGCTGGCTATTATACTCTTCACTATAATGATTTGCTTTATTCTTCTTGTTATTTACCTATTTATAGTTTAAAGTTATATTATTATCCACGAGAGAACGATCTTCCTCATTGGTCTATTGGTGGCGATGTTCCTTGTTTACAGTGTGGTAAGACTATGATTGAAAATGGGGAATATATGCGATGCGGAGATTGTGAATTTAGTTATGGAGTAGATGAGGACGATAACTATGGTTATTGTTCTTGTTGCGGTTCTCGTATAATTATTGATGAAGCAAATTCCGTTGGCGATGAAAATGAATTGGTTTGCGATAGTTGTGCGGATACTTATTGTAAACGATGTGAGTGTTGTAATAATTTATATTATACGCAAGATATTCATTATCACAAAGGGACTGATATGTATTTATGTCCTTGGTGTTTTAGAGATGCTGATGAAGAAAAAGTTGATAATTTTAAGTCTTTAAAAGACTTCGCACGTAATTTTATGTAAGGAGAATTGTATATGGCTAAGGGAAGTATTGCTAAGGAGCAAATCGCCAAGAAGATGGCAGAAGTATTTGGTGCTGACTGGATCGGCGAGAGAGATAAAAAGTATTATCTTTGGGCTAATGAAAATGGTGAGCGAATTCAGATTGCTATTAGTATGACGTGTCCAAAGACTCCGATCGGTGAAGCAGGCGCAACCGCGGATTCAAATGTTTTGAATTTTGAAGATGGGGCAATCGCAGGCGGAGAAACGCAGGTTGAAATTACTGTGGATGAAAAAAAGAATGTCGCCGACTTGATGGCGAGATTGGGATTGAATTGATTTAAAGAGTAATGTCATTTGACATTACTCTTTTTTTCATTTAACCAAATTAAATTAATGACCTACTTATAAATTTTTAAATTTTATAGAAATAATAAAATTTATAAGGAGGTCATTTAAATGGCAATTCCAAAAGCAATAGAACATATGCGTAGTGGAAGTAGCGGTTTAGAAATTATTCCTATTACTTCTACTGATGGATTGACTTATACTGGAACCGCGAAGTCTATTAAAGATTATAAAGATGGAATGATTATTGGCCTTATTCCAAATATGAATAACGTTGCAACAAATCCCATTACTAATATAACAATAAATATAAATGGATTAGGTCCTTTAAAATTAACTCAATATTATATTAAAAAAGAGCACTCTAATAATGGATTAGGCTGTTGGCATTCAAATACTGCTGTAGAAGCAAATTTTTTATATAAAGATGAAGCTTTTATTGGTCAAATACAATTACAAGAATCTAATAATTATATTTTACCTATCAATCCGGGATTAGATTTAACTTAGATTACTAATGGCTCTATGGGGTCTAATTTATCTATTACTGCTAATTCTTCTTATTTAAATAATAATATTTTAAGAAATATTAAAATATCTACTTCAGCACCCACTTCTTCAGATGGAAATGTTGGAGATATTTGGATTTAGTATTTCACTTAATAAAGGAGAGATTTAAATGCCAAATACTTATAATCCTTCTGGCACTTCTATAACTGACTATTCTTCTATTAAATTTATCCCAGGAGATATTATTAATGGTAGTTATTCGGGAGCAGTAAATCCAGTAAAACTTCCCGCAGGAAATTATCAATTAGAATGCTGGGGTGGTTATGGTGGAATCGGCTATTCTGGCTCTTTAACTTCATCAACAACAACTTCATGGATATATATAGGAAGTGGCAATGCAACTGGTTATTTTAACGTTAATAATGATTCAAATTATTATTTTCGTCAAGATGGAAATGATTGGATAGCTACTAATGGAGGAATAAATTCAAGTACTGCTACAACTACATTAACTTGTACTTCTGGAGGAACTTATAAATTTTCATATTATTATAAAACTGAAGCGAGCTATGATAAAGTCACTTTAATAGTTGGAGGAACTACAGTTTTAAATGCCGTTTCTGGATCAAGTTCTCTTACTACTACTGGTACTTACTCTTTATCGTCAGGATCTACTATTGTAATGACTTACTCTAAAGACGGTTCAAATTCAGTAGATAATGAAGAAGTTTATTTTTAGATTCAAAAATAGGAAAGTAATACCACTTATACTCCTGCGAGTTCAAAAAATAGTTATTGGGGTGGAACAGGGGGATATTCTACGGGTATTCTTTCTTTATCAACCCCAACTTCTATTTATTTGTATACAGGAGGGCATGGTAATTATTTAAGTGATAGCGAAAAAGGTAAAATAGTTAATGGTGGATTTAATGGAGGAGGTAGCTCTAAAATTAGATGGTATACTTCTGCTTATAGTTCCGGCGGCGGTGGTGGTGGAGCTTCTGATATTCGTATAGGTCAAGACTCTCTTTATGCTCGTGTAATCGTTGCTGGCGGTGGTGGCGGCGGAGCAGGAGAAAGTAATTCTTCTGTTAAACAAGGTGGCGGATTAACTGGTAATTCTGCTGTTGAAGAATATAAAGCTACATAGACTAAAGCTGGTACTAATGGATCATTTGGGTAGGGAGCTAATTCTACTGGTTCTGGTAATTATAATTATGGCCCTGGCGGTGGTGGAGGCGGCTGGTATGGCGGTGGTGCTTCTGCTAATGTCAGCGATGGATCTGCTGATTATAGAACTTATAATGGTGGTGGTTCTGGTTATGTATATACTTCATCAACTGCTTCTAATTATCCCTCTGGTTGTTTGTTAAATAGTAATTATTATTTAACAAATGCTTCTACTGCAATAGGATATAGTAAAACTAATCCAGGAGGAACACATGGATATATTCGTATTACTGTATTATCACCATTAAATGTAAAAATTAATTCTAATACTTATGTTCCTATTAAAGCAATATATACAAAAATAGATAATACAACTTGGAAAGGAGGAGTAACTACATGGCAACCTATGACTTAACTTCTTCAATTCCTTCTTCTTCTTCTTTAAAAACGGGAGATATATTAAATTGTCCTTATAGCGGAACTTATAAATCTATTACTCTTCCAAAAGGTACTTATAAATTAGAATGTTGGGGTGCTTAGGGAGGAAATGGAACTGCTTCTCCTTCTAATAATTCTCAATTATTTGGAGGAAAAGGAGGTTATTCATATGGAGTTTTTTCTCCTACTTCAGATATAGTTTTATATCTTTATTCCGGAGGACAAGGGTCAACTGCGACTGGTTCTACTTCATCCGGTCCAAATGGAGGATATAATGGAGGAGGAGCTGGCAGTAAAAATGGAAGTAATAATTCTAATACTCAAACTTCAGGTGGAGGAGGAGGAGCAACACATATTGCGACTACTTCAGGATTATTAAATACTTTGTCTTCTTCTACGGCTTCAATTTTACTCATAGCTGGTGGAGGAGGAGGAGCTGGAGGTTGGTATGGTTCTTTCTCAACTCAATCTAGTAATGGCGGATATGGAGGAGGAAATTCTGGAGGATCTGCAGCGAATGGAGGAGGATATTCCGTCTCAGGAGGAACTCAATCAAGTGGATACTCTTTCGGACAAGGGGCTAGTGCTTCGACTCATGTAGATCAAGGAGGTGGCGGAGGAGGATATTATGGAGGATATTGTTCCACTGGTACTTCAGATAGTGATATTTGTGGAGGAGGCGGGGGTTCTGGATATATAAATACTTCAAAACTTACTTCTGCTTCCACAATTGCTGGAAATACTTCGTTTACTTCTCCAACAGGAGAAGTCGAAACTGGCCATAGTGGTAATGGTTATATAAGGATTACTGTTTAGTCTATTGCTAACTGGGCTTATTCTACTATATCAATATCTGCTCCTACTTATAATAAGTAGAATACTTCTTCTTGGACTTTGACTCCAAGTGCTTGTCGTTATTTCTCTTTTACCCCTACTATTTCAGGAGATTTTATTGTTTATTCTAATTCTTCAATAGATACTTATGGTTATTTAACATCAAGTATTACCTCTCTTAACAGTAGTGGATAGCCTTCTTCTAATATTTTAGCTAGTGATGACGATTAGGCAAAAAAATATGGTGGATCTGGAGGCAATTTTGGTATTTGTTATAAAGTTACTGCTGGAACTACTTATCATATATTCGTTAAACCTTATAGCAATTCTTCTACTACAGGTTCAGTATACTTAACTTATTATATGGCTCATCCTGATAGTAGAGTATATGTAAAAATAAATAACACTACATGGAAACTAATAACGAATTAAAAAATTTTTTGACATTTTTAAAAAAATAATAT
>ERZ1034687.149-NODE-149-length-45368-cov-32.511465_pt1 | contig 45368 bp, 46 predicted proteins | sample MGYA00520704_ERZ1034687 | MGnify/ENA primary metagenome ERZ1034687 (study PRJEB33766, sample SAMN09781762) | gut metagenome | biome: gut microbiome | host: Homo sapiens | place: Madagascar | study: EMG produced TPA metagenomics assembly of the PRJNA485056 data... | reverse complement strand
CGGCTCCAAAGGAGGAATATAATATGGCGCGTGAACCAGAACTGAGTATTAAAGTTAAGGTAGACCCACAAATTAAACCAACAGAGTTAAAGACAAGCATTGAGCGAAAAGTAAAACAAAGCGGTGAAAAGCCACAGATTGATATTGACCCTAATATTGATGGTATAAAAAAGAAAGTCGAAGATAAATTAAAAAACATCAAGGCAACTGCAAGTATAACGCCTGTTGTCGATACCGAAAAACTTAAAACAGACATTCAACAGCAGATTAACGGCATTGGCGATATTCCGAAAGTTACTGTTGGTGTTAACGTTGATGATTTTAGTGATGAACTCAGTAAACGACTCAAAGAAGAACTTAAAACAGTTAATGAAAAATTGTCTTATTACTTGAAAAATCTTACAACAAACACAGCCGGACTAAATAGTGTTGTAGAGGGGTTATTTCCAAGTCGTGGCATTTCAAATGCTGTTCAATCCGAATTAAAATCAGTTCAGGCAGAATTAATCGCAGGACTAAAAGGCGTAAAGAGTAAAGTAAAACCATTCAAAGAAACAGATCTTTTTCAAATTGGAGATACAGAGAGCACGACAACAATCCGACGGGTTGAAAAATTGGTTAAAAACATTAGAGACCAATTTGCAAATCTTGATAATTTTTATGATGCAGATGAAGAAAAGTTTCTTGATGGATTTAATAGTGAGTTTGAAAAATTTCAAAACAACGCATCCGAAACAGTAGAAAAATTATCTGCTCTAAAAAAGAATTTAAGTAAAGACAAATTCAGTGATCTTCTTGACAATGAGGATTTTGATGCCGAGTCAACAACAAAGGCCCTTGCTCCTCTTATTTCTTTTTTAAAGAAGCTCTCAACCACATCGATAAAAACAGGAGAAGACTACGATAATTTATATGCACTGTTTAACAACAAAAATACAAACAAACTATTTGACGAGTCCAATGATCATTTAACTAGAATGAAAACGCGAGTTGGTGACATCACGGCTGAGACAAAAACTGCTATAGAAGTCACAGGCGAACTCGCTAAAACACTTAATAAAGCTATTAAGGATGACAATTCCGGTTATCTAAGTGATGCAGAAATAAAGACGTATGGTGCTGCTTTTGATGAAGTTTTGAGCAATATTGCAACAAAACAGGAAGAGATCAATACCAAAAAGCAAAAAACAGTCGAATTAGAAAATGATCTATTGACAAAAACAAGATCCAATCGAGAAGCTCTCAAACAAGAACTCGAAGAGTATAAAAAGCTATTGAAATCCTTTGGTGTAAAGGGAGACGAAGATGAGGGTAATCCGAAAGGTAAACCAAAACCGAAAAGCAAAGAACCGGACAAAACTCCAGCCCAGAAACCAGCAGAAGAGCCAAAGACTGAAAATCAAGACGCTCTAAATAACGGAATCGCTAAAATTCAAGCAATCGTATTTGATATCAATCAAGAGGAACTTCAAAAGTCTATTGATACAATTTTTGCTAAAGTTTCTGCTCCTATCGGATTCAAACCTGCCAATGGTGCTATTGCGAACATAAAACAGCAGCTACAAGAAGCGTTCAATGATGTTGTAATTTTAGGCAACAGCATTACAAAAGATGAAGAAAAGAGCAGTCAAAACTCTATTCCTCTTTCAACTTCCATACCAGGCAAAGTCACTATCACAGATGCAGATGTTATCGTCGATGTCAAAAATCCAGTGACAATCCCCGGTACTGTCACGGTTGATCCGACTTTTGTTCAATTTGGCAATTCTGATGACCTTCAGAAAAATGCCAATGCTCTATCGTCTGTAAAACAAAGTCTAAATAAAATTTCTACAAATGCTGAAGGTTATGGCACAAAAATAGCAGCGATTGGCCCATCTGTTCAGTATGTTGCACAGGAAGTTGACAATCTCAACAAGTCTCTTGAAAATCAAATTACAGACTTGGATCTTATCACCAAAAAGACGGACGCCTACGGGACTACGGCAAATTCTATCACTTTGAACACAAAAGACGTAGCGGTCGTTGGTGACCCAGTTAACGTCCCCGTCAAAGCCACTCTGAAAAAGGCCGCAATCACGGTTCCAAAAGAAGCAGTTGATATTAAAGTAAAGGGTGTTCTAGCTCCTGAAGATGTCAAACAGACTGAAGCTGCTGCACCACAAAAACCAACAGAGGTTCCCGGTCATGTGACACTATCTGCCGATGATGTGGTTGCTCCGACTGCACCAGTGAATATTCCCGGTAAGGTAACTCTTAAAGTAGAAGACGTGACACCTCCGAAGGGATCTGTGAAAATCCCCGGCAAGGTTGAACTTAAGGTTTCCGATATCACTCCACCGAAAACAGCGGTCGAATTGGAAGGTAAAGTGTCTAACGTTACAGTTGACAATACCGCCAAGGGCAAAAAGAAGAACGTCAAGGATGATGTTAAAAAGCCTGATATTATTGATTTGAAGGGCAAGGTCGAACTCAAAGACGAGGACATCAAGAGACCTAATCCTCTGAACCTCAATGGCTCAGTAAAAATTAAAGCAGCTGATGTTAAGATTGACGATGTTGAGATCTCGAAAAAAGAATTCGATATCAAAGGCAACCTGATTCTGAAGAATGCGGAGATTGTCAATGCAGTAAAAGAAGCGGCTGGTGAAGTAGCAAAAGTCAAAAAGAAAAACAACCCTGCCGAGAATAGTGGCGGAGGAGCAGAAGAAAAAGCGTCTGATTTTGATCGTAAAGCAAAAGAGGCTCATCTTGGCTGGCTTATTTCCAATATTGGAGAAAATAGGACATATTTACAGAGTGCAATTTCAAATAAAGATTCAAACAAGAGATCTTGGTATGCAGGAAAAATTGCAGACTATGAAAAGGATTTTGAAGAAACAACAAGAGAACTTATCAAAAATCTCACAGAAGAAGAGCAGGCTTGGATCAAATCTTTAAAAGGCATAAAAAAATTAGACCTTAATGACCCAAAGCAAGTTGATGAACTCATGGCAGATAAAACAATCTTGTGGCCATGGGAAGAAAGTGGCTCTTATTTAAACGGTACATTAAAAGCTGCCAATATGACAGGATTTTATAATGTTTCTGAAACCGATAAAGCCAAAAAGAGAAATAGCTATGAAAAAGAATATGTTGAGTTAATAAAACAAAAACCGGCATTAATTAAAGCTGCTGCGGAAGCCAAAAAGCAATACGGCGAAGATAGTGACGCTTATAAGGATGCTGTAAAGGCCAAAAAGGAGAACGAAGAATCTCTACGTGCTATTAAGGCTAATAGGCAAAAAGCCGGTGCCCCGAGAGGAATTGTTGGTGGTGGCTATTCAAACTCTCCTGCTGTCCAAAGCACATTGGCTGACATTCATAAACAAGTTCAAAAAAGACGTTCAGAATTATTGTTACAAAAAGCAAAAGATTCTAAAAGCGCTGATGACAAACAGGCTCAGCAAGCCAAAAAAATTTTATCAGACGCATTTATTGAACAGGTAAGAGCTTATGCTAATGGACTAAAGGAATCTGCGAAGTACAATGATGACGACGCCTCTGAATCCGCAAAAACTGCTCGTAAACAAATGCAGGACGCTTTTGATTCCGCCAATAATAAATTTTTAGATTTACTTGATGTTCTTTCTGGAGACGAAATTGATCAGCTTACACTAAAGACAAAAAAAGAACTTGATACTGCAAATATAATTGTAAAGCGTCGAACTTCGAAGCGCATTGATAACAATAACAAACTTCAAGACAATCGCTACCAGAATCTTATTGATAGTTTATCAAATAAGCAAAAAACTTATGGAACAGTAGAAGAAGCCGTAGCAGAGGGTAAAACAGCAACGGATATCCAAATTGCGCTTCAAAAGCAGCAAGAACTTGTATCACAGATTGCTAAAGCAAAGATTGGGACAGAAGAGTACAGCAATGCAATTCAAGCCGCAGAAGAAAACTGGAAATCTGTTGTGGCAATTATAGACACCGCAGAAAAGAAGCAAAAAGATCTTACAAAAGCCGTCGACAGTATTGAAAAGAAGTTCTATCAGCTTGCAGAAGAAGTCTCTGGCAGTTCTAACGAGAAATTAAAGAACTCTATCAATGGAGTTATCACAAAAGCGGCTACACTTAGCGCTCAAAATCCAAACACATACGAGAATTATGCAGTTGATTATAATGAGCTAAAGCGTGAATCTTACAAAGCCAATGCGCAATACACCATTTGGAAGAGCAATTATAAGAAACTTGAGCGCGAAGGTATTAAAATTGCCGAGGGTGTTGAAGTTGCTCGACAGATGCAGGCCGATGGAAGTCTCCAGAATGTCAAATTTGATGGTATCGATAATCTTCTCAAGCAGTTAAATGAGCTTGAGCCTCAGACTGACGCTTATAAAGAAAAACTTATAGAGGTCAAAAAGATTTGGGAAGATATTGAAAGAAAAGTTAAAGCCGTCGAAGAGGCAGAAAAGCAAGCCGCAAAACGAGAAAGTACGAAGGCAGCAAATTTAACCTCTGTTGGAAATGCCATATCTCAGAATAGGGCTACAATGAAAGACGTCCAGAAGAATTATGGTACTAATTATTCTTTTTATGGTAAGCTGCAAGAAAAAGATTCAAAGCTCAAAACTTTACTTGATAAAGTAAACGAATCTTCAGATCCAGTATCTGCTGCTAAAGAATGGGCAAAGAATAACCTTGATATATCACCAGATAGCATTAATTCCGTAACGGATGCAATAAATCGATTAAACAGCGCATATAGAGAGGCAACACAAGAGGCGAAAGATTTTAATAAAGAAGCTTCTCGCGAAAGATCTATAAATAAGGCATCAATGGAAGTCGCTAATCTAAAGGCAACTATTCATGATTATATTGCCGAACATAAAAAGCTTGAAGGAACAGATGTTGGGAAATCTCTCTACGAGTTGCTTGAAGCATTAAATCAAAGTGATTCACCAGAGAAAATTGGTGAACTGAAAAAGAAATATGCAGAGCTTCGCGTTGAATCTAAAAAGCTGGGTCTCGAATCAAAGAATCTGCTTGATGTGTTCGAAAAACTGTTTGGTCAGCATTTGAGCACTATGATCACTATGGCAGCTCTGCATAAAATGCAAAACGCGCTGCGGGCCGTGTATCAGAACGTGGTCGAGATTGATACGGCAGTAACTGAGTTAAGAAAAGTCAGTGACTATACAGGAAAGTCCCTTGAAGAATATATGGGACGTGCCGCAGAACAGGCTCAAAAGTTAGGCGTATCTATAAGTGATTATATTGGCAGTACGGCTGACTGGAAACGCCTGGGTTACTCTGATGAAGACGCGGAGAACATGGCCACCTACTCTACCCTTCTTAAAAATGTTGGCGATGGTATTGACGATGTTAATACATCTTCTTCCTACTTAATCTCGACATTGCAAGGGTTTGGTCTGTTAGCTAAAGATGCTGAAAACGTAGTCGACCAGATTGACAAAGTGGCAAACACACAGCCGATTACAGCGCAGGCCATTGGTGAGATCCTTACCCGTTCGGCTGCAAGTATGAAGGCTGCAAACAACGATTTGGCTGAAACAATCAGCTTAGGCACCGCCGCCTATGCAGTAATTCAAAATGCTGAAACTGTAGGAACAACTTTGAAGAGCGTTTCTATGTACCTACGTGCAGCTAAGAGCGAACTGGAGGATGCCGGCGAAAGCGCAGACGGGTGTGCAAATTCTGTATCCGAGCTACGCAGCGAGCTAAAGTCCCTTACTGGCGTCGATATCATGATCGACAATAAAAACTTTAAGAGTACATATCAAATTTTGAAAGAACTGTCTCAAGTTTGGGACAAGCTATCAGATGTGACGCAAGCAAACGTCACTGAAATGATTGGCGGTAAGCGAAACGCAAATGCCATTAGTGCTATTCTAAACAATTTTGACGTTGCTGAATCTGCTATGGAATCCGCTGCTAACAGTGCAGGAACAGCTTGGGAGGAGAATTCCGTTTGGATGGACAGCATCCAAGGCCGCCTTGCACAGCTCGACGCAAGCTTCCAAGTTCTTTCTCAAGACGTCCTCTCTTCTGGTCTCTTGAAGACTGGCGTATCTTTCCTCACATCAATTGTTAAACTTCTTGATAAAATCATTAATCTCACTGGTGCTCTTCCTGCTGGACTGGGCATCACAGCATTTGCAGCTCAGCTGGGTAAACCTAAAATGACGGGTTTCATGATTGTGCCCAGCAATACTCCGGGTGGTGACACGGAACAAGCACGCTGTAGTTTTTATTGGCGCAGCGTAGCGAGGGAGTATTTAGTAAAACCGACGAACATGGTGGCTTAACCACGGCGAGTTTGGGTAATTCTCGTCCGGGAACCGAAAGGAATCCGCAGGCAAGCTCTGCATGCGCCTACATTATTATAATAGGCACAGCCAGAGACGCTTCAGAGAGCATAATGTCGGAGTGGAACTACGCGCATAAATGTGCCACGCTTCACTATGGGGTGCTCCAAATCACCTACATGCGTTTAACGCCGTAGGCAAAAATTACAGGTGGCCTCTCCCCCGCCGTCAAAAGCGGAGAAATATTTTAGTTGACTATCCTAGTATTTCTGGCTATAATAAAAATATCGAAAACAGCCCACAAATCAAAACACATGTAGTGGAGGTATTTTATTATGGCTAGACCCAAAGGAAGCAAGAATAAAGCAAAAACTGTCGAAGTTATCGATTATCCAGCACAGATTGCCGAGAAAAACACTGCAGCGGAATCTATCGCTAAAGAAATCGCGTCTCTCGGCTCGAATATTGCCGCACTAAACGCTGACAGAAAAGCAAAAGAAGCAGAGTTGAAAAAACTCAACAAAGAGATTGTAAAACTCGAAAAGAAAAAGGCTGATGCTGACGAAAAGATTGCAGCAGAGCTGAATCGTAAAAAGGCAGAAGATATTGTTGCCAATGCGCTGGCCAACGGTATGACTGCTGAAGAAATCGCTGAACTTCTGAAATAACTGCCGTGCAGCCATCATAAAACAAGCCCGACTTCCCTACTACTGGGAGGCCGGGCTTTTACTATGCCTTGCTGGAAGGAGGAAATACGGTGACATATAAGAAATTCTATTATCGTGCGAATAATCAAAAAGGCTTTGCTGACCTTGAAAAAGAAGAAAACATTAACTGTATAAAGCCACATGAAGATGAATATTATATTTGGAACGAAAATGACAATCGGTATCATGAGGCGACTATAGAATATTGGGTTTAAGTAATAATTTCAATTTCACATTCTGGACTGACCTCTTTATTTTCTTTTGAGGTCAGTTTGTTATAGTCTCTTAGGCTCTCTGCAACTTCTATAACGCTCTTCCCTTTTACTTTTGCTTCAATTTCCTTCTGATTTTTTGACATTACTTCAGTTGCTCCGATTGCGCCAATAGCTCCTTCACATGTTTTATAAGATATGCCATCTTGTTGATTCCATACCATTATAATTTTTTGACCATTCTCGATTCCAACTTCAATAAGTGCGTTAGCGCTGCTGCATGCGTAGTCAATTACTGAATCAAATTGCTGTCGTAACGAAAAATTTATTTCATCAGTTATATCCGCCATTTCATTGATTCGCTTGTTAATGTCAAGTCCATGCTCATTAGTTGTTTTCCCTGTACATGCAATGATTCGATTTGATTTTGTACGGATCAATTTGTGTGTGTTATCCGCATAGCCTGCTAGAATATATTGTTTTGTTTCTTTGTCTAGTACGTATTCTGTCTTTCTAAAATCGCCAGACACAACGATTCCGTCTGTGCAGATGACGGCCATTACTAAAGACACGGCTGCGCATACCTCCTTCTGCAAAGCACTTACTCGTCGTCATATGCATCACAATCAACTGAATCTTCTTCTGTTGGCGTGTATGGATCGTAACCACTGTCTATAAGACGGTAATCTTCCAGCAGATTAAAGTCGAGGTCGTATCTATCTTCCAAATATTCAAGAAGCTCGATTAGTGCGTCTCCGATATTAAGATTGTTTGCTCCAAATTCATAAAAAGCCCAAGTTATTGATTCTGGAGTTGCATCGTAGAGCTTGCCTTTGTATTTGTAAATCACATCGTCTTTTGGATCTTTCATACGGCAAGGATAGCGAATCGTATCTCCGTTCTCGTCGGTTTCGTGATTTTTGGTTGCTTTGTTATAGACGTTTTTGCCAATAATATATTCCAACTCTTTGATGAGATCCACCGTGAGTTTGTTTAATTCCATGACATATCCTCTCCGCGTAGCGTTAAAAATTGCTCCCGCACTGCTTACAGTGCCACTGTTTACCAATCTTCCCGCTGGCTGCGCCCACGAGGGACATAGACACGGCGCGGCTCACGGTGCTGATCTTTTCGGTGTTCGTGGATTTGCAGTAGGGACACGGAACGTGAGGATGGCGTTCTTCGTCCATTTTAGCAATTGCCGCATGGAAAGCAATGGACTCTTGAAGTTCTTTTTCACGTTGCTTTTTTTCATAAGCCAAAATACCAGGAGTTTCCTGTTCGCGAAGGTAATTTATATACCATCTTAAAAATTCATCGTTTGTCCAAGAAATTGATACTTTTTCATTTTTTGAACATCCTTCGTAAAATTTCTGATTTTTTTCATATATTTCTTCATAGATACTCTGGAGATAATCGTTATCTTTTAATATTGTATCAATCATGTATGTATATAAAACAAGTCTATAAAACTCGTCTTCTGTCTTTGCATCTTTATCTTCCTTTAAGTATCTATACTCTGGATGAAGTTTAAACAGTCTCTTTCCTTCTTTTGCCCTTTTTATTTTTTCTATAAAATTTCCATCGTTTCCATTATAATCAACATCTATTTGCATTTCACCAAATTTCATATTATCACCCATTGACATTTTGTGTTATTTGACCATTAACATAATTATACGATTTGACAGTCAATAAGTCAATGGTTGAAGTCAATAAATCTCTTGATGGAACCTTAGCGAAAGCAATTTCTGCATCCGAAAAACTAAAAGATCTTCCAAAATTTATGCAAACTTATATGCTTGCAGGAGATTTTAAAATCGGTGGAAGCAAGAAAATTGACATGAGTAATACCATGGCTGGCTTCCATGATGTTGAAAACTATGCGGCACAACTGGCCGGCTTAGATAAAACAAGACAAGAAGCCGTTTTTAAGATGACGGATTTTGGAGACAACGAAAAAATAAGAAGTAAGGTTCAGGCGTACTTGCAATTAGCGGCATCTGGAGAAAAAGTTAGCGGTGCTCTTGTTGATGCAGAACTTAAATCTCGCGGTTTTGCAGATGCTTTAAGAGAACAAATTCTTACAGAAACCGGCTTAATGGATACAGAAGGCAACTATCTTATGGTGTCTGCCAAAGTAGCAAATGCAAACGGAGAAGATATCGAAACTGTTCTCGCCAAACGGCTGGCATATAAAGACTGCGAAATAGCCGTACAAGGCACGGAGTTAACCGAAAAGAAATTGGCACAAACAATACTCACAGCAGTGTTTGGTCAGCAAGCTCAAACAGCAACCACTTGGGCACAAAAATTTGCACTTGATGCTCTCACAATTACCATTTCTCTTGCTAAACAAGCCGCTATTTCTTTTGGTATTGCATTGGTTACATGGGCGGCGTCTAAAGCAATTGATTATGTAAAGAACCTCAAAACGCATTCCGAAGAACTCGTTGACGCAATGAATGATTCCCATGATGCAGCACAACAAGCCACTAAGGACGTTGAAGAAATCCAGTCTAAGATCGATGAGCTGAACAAATCTTTGAAGGACGCAGGCGTTGATAAAATAGAAGACCTTGTTGATCCAGCCGAACGTGAGCGGTTACAAGTCATCAATGACATGCTGCAGGCTCAGCTCGAACTTAAGAAACAGTTGGAGAAAGACGCAAATAATAAAGCAAATGCCGACACAAGTGCTGTTGTAAATGACAAAACCGAAGAAAGTATTGTCAAAAAGAAGACGGTGTATCTTGACGCTAATGGTGAACCAACAGATGACCCCGCCAAAGCCGTAACCACATTTGATAATATAGGCGAAGATATTACCAAGACCGAGTCTCTTGAAGAGCACACTGCTGCACTCAACGACCTAACTGATAAACGACGCGAATTGGCTACTGCTGGCAAAGAAGACACTCAGGAGTATAAAGACAACGAGGCTGCAATTACATCCGAAACCGAGAAGGTTGAAGAGCTCTCCTCTGCTGTGTCTGAAAATATGAACAGCTACGAGACTGATGCTGACAGTTTCGCTAAGTACAAAGGCGAGTATGTTGCCGGCACGAACGCAATGACTGCGGCCACTAAAGCTCTGGCGAATGCACAAGGCGATATTAGCATCGATACCACCAACCTCGATATTTTCTCTGAAAAAGTTCGCCAAATCAAAAATGACATGGATAATGGCGACTCTCAGCAAAGTGATTGGAAAACATTCAATGGGCTTGATGCATTTAGTGGAATGAGTGGCGAGGCAATAATCAATATTGATAAAGACTCTTCTCATCAAACCGAGACTGAAACAGCCGCGCTTGAAAAACTCCATAAAACTGCAGACGAGAATAAAATATCATTTGAGTCTCTAATTGGTGTGTTTGAAAGTTTCGGTCTTGTGCAAATTAGTAACTCTGCAACTGCTGACGATTACGCCGATAAACTCGAAAAAACAATGGGCGTCATCGACAATATTCAATCAGCATACAAAGCCTGTTCTAATGCTGTTGAAGAATACAACAAGTATGGGTACATGAGCGTTGATTCGTTGCAAGCTCTTTTGCAAATGGATGATCAGTATCTTAATACTCTTGAACTTGTTAATGGAAAGCTCCAAGTCAATCAAAGTGCGTATGCAGATTTGTTGGCAGCTCAATATGCAGAAGCTCAAATGGAAGCTATTTCTCAGGCGATATCAGAACTAAATGCGATTGCAAAGGGAGACGCCGCAGAAAAAACCGAGACATTTACTGAAGCAACTGAAGATGAAAAGAATAAACTTGCCGCTTTGTGTCCCGCTTTAAAAGATGCCACTATTGGAACTGGAGAACTAGCTGCCGCTTTAGCTGCCGCTCAAAGTGCCGGTGAAGGTGGGAACGCAGATGCTGTTCAAGCAAAAATCGATGGAGTTTTGAATGCTCTCAATACTCGTTTAACACTCATTAAAACAAATATGCAATCAGCAACGAGTGGAGCATCGGCCCTTAAAAATCAGATGAATGGTTTCGATACTGGCAAGAAAACTCAAAAAGCAGCGTCCTCCATTACAGATCTTGCCTCTGCATTTGATACATTGAAAGAAGCCATGAACGAGTATAACAAATATGGCTATCTAAGTTATGATACAACTAAATCGTTAGTTGGTCTTGAGGATGTATATACAGAATGCTTGACAAAAAACAATGGAAAATTAGAGATCAATACAGCTAAACTCCGCAAATTTATTAAGACTCAACTTAAAGCGGCCAATGCTTCTGACGATGGTGGTAAATCTGCTGCGGAAATGACCAAAATACTAAATTGGTTAAATTCAAGTGTTGATTCTGAAACCATTTCGTTTAATCAGCTCACAGATGCTATCAAAGGATATGGAACTGCACTTGATGAAGCAACCGGCAAAACAGACGAATTTCAGTCCGGTATGCAAACACTTCATGAGTTATTTACAATTGATCACGCAAATGGTGATCAGATTGTAGATTATGATACTTTGAAGAAGGTTACAGATCTCATCGCCAAACATCCAGAGATGGATGGGATTTTCCTTGACGAAAACGGAAATCTCAATGTCGATGATGACAAGATCAAGAAGGCCGCTGAAGTTCTTATTGAAAAAATTATCAATGCTGCCAATGATAGTGGGCAAACCAGTCTGACTAAGCTGTGGTCAAATCGCCTTGAACAACTGAATAAAGGCGATATCTCCATGACTGATTTCTGGAACGGTTTTGGCACGGACATCGAAGATGCAAACACTAAAATTGATAAATTCCAGAGTACATTTAGTGCTTTCCGTAGCGCTTTGGAAGAGATTCAGGAAACCGGCAGTCTTAAAAGTCAAGACATTCTTCAAGAGCTCGGTCAAATTGACCAGTCTTTCCTAGATCAGTTCATACAAGATGATGGAACATATAAAATCAACGCAACTGGTTTGCGTGATATGTATGTGAAGCAGCTTGAACCACTAATGAAGGAATTTGATGGAACTGTATACGGTGATTATCTCAAGAAGATGTACGATGCTGTACGTGCTCCTACCGAAGAAGAGTACGATGTATTGGTTAAGGCGACTTTAGAATATAAGGTTGCAAAAGAAAAATATGACCGTGCAGTTGGTCGTATTGATTCTTCTGACGCATCTGATGAGGATAAAGAAGCTGCCAAGAAAGCAGCTTTAGATGAACTGACTGCTGTTTATAATCAGAAATATCAAGATGTTCAAGAAACCGATGCTCAAGTGATGGCGAAACTGATTGCTCACTGGGAAGACGCGAAAAATGCGGTCAAAAGTTTCAAGTCCGCTCTATCCGATGCAAAAGACGTTTTGTCTTCCCTGCTCTCTCTTCTTTCGTCAGCAAATGACAAATCTAACAACGACCTCAAGATTTGGGGCGATGCCATGGGCAAAGTCATCGATAAGCGGATTGAAGCCCTGAATAAGCAGAAGGAAGCTCTGGAAGAAAACAACGAGGCCACCGAACGTGCTATTGAGCTTTCCAAGGCACAAGATGCTCTCGCCCGCGCCCAGCAACAGCGCACGACCCGTGTATACACCGAGAATGGTTACGAGTGGCAGGCAAACGCCGAAGATGTGCGTACTGCACGCGAAGACCTTGCTGACAAGCAGCGCGAGTGGAATAAGAAGGATGCTGAAAAGGCTATTGACGACCAGATCAAGAAGTACAATGAGTTCAAGGACAAGTTGTCTGAGGTCATGGATGACATCGGCAAGAGCTGGAAGGATTACCAGAAGGAGCTTGAGTATACCGCACAGATCCAGAAGATGACTATCACGCAGATGGAGGGCTCGCTAGACGGCTATCACAAAAAGATTGTTGCAAGCCTGAATACCGGCAGTGCAATTACCAGCATCCAGAATCTGATTACAAACCTTGAGTCGCTCATCAATACGCTTACGAAGGTGAATAACCTGTATTCTGCGATTAAGTATGGTGAGTATAAGGATCTCGGTACGACTGGTCTGTGGAACACGATAAAAGGATTCTTCAATAAGGGTGGCAAAGAGGCGGCTGCTGAATCTGGAAAAACTGTTGAAACATTCTTTAATGTTATAAAGAGCAAAGTAGAAACTTCTGGAAACGGCCTTGTTGAAACATTTAGCGGTATCTGGGAGAAAATCAAAGCTGGTGCTCAAAATACATTTAGAGGTTCTGGCGGTGGTATTACCTCCACTGTTATAGACGGATTCAAAACAATCGGTAATGCTGTCAGCAAGAGCAAGGTTGGTTCCACTCTTATTAAAGGCACAGGAAAACTGGTTGCTGGTGCTGGCAAACTTATTAAAACAGCCGGGACTGCGTTAGGTGCTGCGGGTGCTTCTGCAATTCCAGTTGTTGGCGCTGCGGGTGCGGCGGTCGGTCTTGGTATTTATGGTGGTATAAAGGCCAGAAAACATCAAAAAGAGATCTGGTTTAACAAAGAAGATAGTTTCGGCAAGAAAGCAGTCAAGTCGGTCGCTTCTTTCTTCTGGGACACGAGCCCGATCGGCGCAATAGTGAATCTGTGCAAGGACATTGCCGGAAAGAGTAAGAAGACTGCCGAAAACACAAAGGACACTGCAAACAACACTTCTGAAACCGCTGATAATACCAAAAAACAACAGAGCGTAACAAATCTCACAATTAACGCCACACAGATCACATCTGGTGAAGAGAATAAAACTCCCGACACTTCTATGTCGGATACAACTCAGTCAGAGCCTGCGCCAGAGGAAAAGAAACAATCATTCTGGAATAGATTCTGGGGTTCTAAGTTCTGGTTCTGGAACTGGGGTAAGAAAGCATCCGGCGATAAGAGCATCAAACATAGCGGAACTTACAACGTCGATGAGGTTGGTCCCGAGATGCTGGTGCGACAGCCTGCTTTTGGTCGCTATACTTACCTTGAGACCGGCGATGGTGTTGTACCGGCAGACATTACCTCTCGTTTGTTTGAGATGGGTGGTGATCCTGATAAGTGGTTCAGTGACCAGTTGGCAAAACATGGTTCTGCTTCTATGGTGCAAAGCCGTAGTTCTGGCGGAATCTCGCTGTCTATTGGCGATGTGAATGTAAACAATCCTGTTGGCGATAGCGATGTACTGGCTCGTGAGTTCGTGAATCGTCTGCCGAATAGGATTATCCAGGAACTCAATAGACGTTAAAGAAAAAACAAATACGAAGTATACTTGACTCAGGGTGGGTTGGGTAGGTTGAGACTGAGTATACATATTATAAGGGAGGGACAAAATGTCACAAAAAAGTCAAGACGCAATTGACGTGTTGAGTAAAGTCATTGTGAATACGATCGACAAAAGGCTTAATGACGCAAAATTTGATAAATCGCAGACTGGCGTAGTAACTGCGGTAAGCGGAAACACATACACGATTTCTGTGTTTGGGAGCCAGTATAACATTACATCCGACCAGATTTTTACTGTTGGACAGAGCGTTGTTGTAACTGCGTTGCAGGGTGATATGAAGCGGCTAGTGTGTTCTCCCGATAATGTTGGCACGATGAAAACAGTGGATAGTAAGGTCAATGTAGTCGGAGACAAGCTACACACTTTTATTGATGGCGATTTTTCAAGCACATTAAAGCAAATCGATAAAATCAAAGGGCAAGTGGATGAGTCCTTTATGAGTTGGTTTTACGATGGCACTCCAACTCCAGAAAACGCACCAGCAAAAAACTGGACGACCGAAGATGCAAAGAGGATTCATATTGGTGATTTATATTATGATACAATAAGTGGCTACTCTTACGAATGGGCGGTCAATGATGGTGTGTACTTGTGGGATAAAATCACGGATAGTGGAATTCAGGAAGCATTAAAGAACGCAAGTAAAGCGCAAGATACGGCAGATGGAAAGCGGCGCATATTTTATGATACCCCCTCCCCTCCTTATGATAGAGGCGATATGTGGGCGCAAGGTGGTACTGGAGATCTTTTGATTTGCAATGTTGCGCGTACTATTATGGCTTCGTATCATCAGACAGACTGGATTCCCGCATCAAAGTATACAGATGATACAAAAGCAAATGAAGCGTTGGATAGTGCAAATAAAGCAAATACGGATCTTACCGAGTTTAAGGTTGAGTATGATTCAGACTTGAAAGTTACAAAGGAGCAGATTGAATCACGTGTGACAAAAGTAACCTATGCGGAAGACCTTAACGGACTGAAGACTCGTATTGGAACGACAGAATCACGAATCACACAGACCGAAAAAGATATTGCGCTAAGGGTAGAAAAGAGCGACTATACTGGCGACAAGCTTGTTTCTATGATAAACGTCCAACCAGAATCGATTAAAATCAAGGCAAAAAACATTGAACTGACTGGTGCCGTGATAATTCAAAACGGGCAGACTATTTTAAATTCAGAATCAGTGAATAATAGCGTTACGCAGATTGATGGAAGTAAAATTATTACTGGGACGATTGATGCAGAAAAAATAAAGGCGGGAACAATTACAGCAACGGAAATCAGGGCAGATACGATTACAGCAGGAAATATAGCTTCTGGACAGATTATTCGAAAGATTTGGCAAAATGCAAGCGCAGGAACCTATAAGAATAGTAATGGGATCCCACTACCTTTTCAAATGAGCACATTCCCAGCTCAAAATATAGATCTGGAGTTTTCGGACTTGTCGCAAATTCAAATTATTTTTAAGGGGAACAAATTTCAAAGCGGAGGTGACAACGATCAAAACTGTTTTTCTTTTTCATCAATACTTGTTCCGCTATTTGACTTTACCGACCCTAATGCGGGATACGATAATGCCGTTTTTTATACTGCTTCGGTTCCTTTGCCGTCCTCTAGGTATAGAGCTATGAGCGATGCCTTTTTTGTCCCTAGCTCCTCTCCGGTATTCTCGTTTAGATCTTTTATGGTTAAATATTCCAAAGGTATAAACTTTGGCAACCCTTTTTTAAGTATCTATTTTTATGACGCGGCCATTCAAAACCAAGATGGGTCTATAAAATATGGCACAAACTATAATGATTGGTGCATTCCGTACAGAATATACGGCATGAAGTGAGGGTTCTCATATGTATTATTTAAATTTAGATAAAAAAACAAATCGTGTTCTTAGTGCTTCACTTCTGTTCAACGGTACATTCATGTTGAACAGTGTAGATGTTGAGACTTTACCGGACGGTAATCTCTACGATTATCTGTACGTTAACGGAGAGTTTATCTACTCCCCGATTGAAAACCAAGAAGATGAGGTAACTTATCAATGAGCTATCAAAAGCAGAACTTTGCAAACAGCGAAGCGCTTTCCTCTTTACAGTTGAACAACATTGAACAGATATTGCAGTTTTAAAAAGCAGTTTAAATACGCCAATTGAGTCATTTATTGAAAAATTGATGGGGTTTGTAACCGTCTTGTTGAACAGAATAAATAATTTCAGAGTAAAGGAGGCGTTAAATTGGCAAAACCGATAATTTCAAAATTTTCCGTAATTGATGCGGAGCAAAATAACATTGTTCGTTATACATGCTATGATGACAAGGTGAATGAGGTGGAGTATGTGGTGTACGATGATTCCTCCGGCAATATAATTGTTGACAAGAAAGTGCAGACAAGTGGTTCTACTTCTGTGCGGACATTTACTTTTCCGGCAGGATTTATCCGCAACAGATTACTCCCATACTATATAAAAATTGCAGTAACGAATCAGAGCGGCAAACAAAGTGATTTAAGCGATGCCGTTCTTTTTTATTGTCATGAAAAGCCCGTTTTGAAGTTTAAAGATGTTAACTCCACTACGATTACGACGATCCCATTCCCTGCTTTTTCTTTTGATGCAGTTTATGTGAATGTAGAAAACCAGGGTGAGACATTGACAAAATACAAATACCAGCTTTACAATGGCGAAAAAGAATTACTCTACGAAGAAACACATTACGGGTCTATGGCACGCAGCTTCGATGTGGAAAGTCTTGATAATAGAGCGACTTATTATGTGAGGGCGATTGGTGAGACCGTGAATGGATATATTCTCGACACTGGATTTTGCGCTTTTAATATTGTCTATAATGGACAGTTGCAGAACTTGGAAATTATTGCCGAAAACAGAAAGAGAGACGGACAAATCAAATTGTCGGTTTCGATGGTTCCAGACATGTTAAGTAATTACGATATGGTTCGCATTAAACGTAGAGAAGTTGGAAAATACGATTGGACAACGATTTACGAGCAGGATGTTAAAAATCTATTTGGTACAGTATCGTTTGTTTATTATGATAAATACGCACGCGGGAGAAAAATGAAATATCAATACGCTGCAGTCCCTGTGGTTGATGGTATAGAGCAGCTTTCTTCGTCAACTCATGTCGTAAGTGATTTTGAGGGCGCGTGGCTAATGGATAAAGACACTTCATACTATATTGGCCTTGAGCCGAAAGTAACTGGGGTAACGCGCAATCAAGATGCTGCGATTGAAACAACATTGGGAAGTAAATATCCTATTGTATTCTATGGCAGCGAGGCGAATTACTATAGCGGAAATTTTTCTGGCGTTATCATCAAGTGGGAGCAGTCCAGCGATCTGTTTGATTTTGATAGCTCCGTAGACTACAGAGAGACTTTTATCAATTGGCTGACGAATAAAAAGCCAAAAGTATTGAAAATGTATGATGGACGCGCGTGGTTGATGAACGTAAACGGAAATATCTCTTACTCGGACGACGAACATCCTGACAAGGTAGAAATATCGTTTGATTTTATTGAGACCGGCGATTTGAATGATGGTAATGACCTAAAGAACGCTGGGTTGGTTTAAGGGGGTGGGCCATGACTTACTTACCTACAGAAGAAGATCTGGCCTTACTGAAAAGCCGATCAAAAAGATTATATTGTTGCATTGAGTTGTTAAACAGAGAGTATCAAGTTATTGATACAATTGAGGGTCTTACGTTAAGTGGGTCTTATTCCGTTGACGCAGATTCGGACACGCGGCGAACATTTAATCTTGACATTTTTCCAAAGAAGGGGTTTTCAGTTTCAATATTTTCCGAGGAGGAATGGACGAGCAAAATGCTACGATTGCTGATCGGTATGAAAGCACCGACAAGCAAGCCTTACAGCGCAGATAAAAACGAGATGACAGATGGTCAGATTCAGGCAGTGGTGAGCACTAATCTGCTTTATGAGAAAAAAAAGCTTGCATACCAAAAACAATTATGGATTTATGAGCAAAAAGGTATGGGTCAGTACGGGAATATTGATAATATCAATAGACCACGTATTATGTGGACTACCGAAAACAGGCAAAAATATGCGGCCTTTATTGAAGAAACTGGTGAAAGTGGCACATATTCTACTGTTCTTGGGCAAGTTGTTGGATATAAAGCAAAAGGAAAAGAATATCAAATCGCTTACACTCCACTGTTTGTTCTTGGTGACAATACGATAATTCCATTACTTCAGAAAGATATTGGTTCTTATATAGAGTGGGTGTTTAACACTGCTTGCGATGTGGTTGGTGGAAAAATAGCAAATCTTCCTTCTAAGGTTTTAGAAATAGACAGCTTTGGCAAAGACTGTGTTATTTACGGGAAGACAATTCATGTAAAAAATATGATTGCCGCTATTGAGGGCGGTATTGCAGCTGGTAGAACGTTGACTGCCGCAGATGTTGCAGCGATTTCTGGATGTACAGAAGAGGAATTGCTGAAATATTTTAATGCAACGAGCGATTTTCTGGGATATTCCATGCATGATATTCATGGCACGATATGGGAACTTCGAGATGGCATGGATCAAATCAAAAAATTTTACTACAATACTATTTTGAGCAACGTGAATACTCGTTGCGCTACAAATAGTGTTGATACAGATGGTGTACACTGGTATGGGGAAGGCGTTTATGCGATTCAGCAAAATGGTTACACCTATGATGCAACCACGAACAAATTGAGTCTTTCTTGTCTTGATTTAACTTGCATGCTGGATGGTACATTAGGTGGAACATTAACTGGTTACGCAACTAGAATTCCAATGTACGATCGCAAACTTGTTGTTAAAGATGGTATTAAATACTATGAGGACGACAAAAAGAAGCCACATTATGTTCGGGATTCTATTAAGGAGACTTTTGAGCTTTCTGGGCTAACGAAGAGTATGGTGGATTACTGGGTACGGCGGATTCCGCACGACCTTGAATACAATACAGGCACGACCATCTGGAATATCTTGACGGAATTGAGAGACCTATACTTTCCTTTTGAAATGTATTTTGATGACGATACTTTTGTATGTAAAGAAATTCCGTCTGGATACGATGACCCTGTTGTACTAGACGAAGATATTTTTAGTAGTATGGTTATCAGTGAAAATGCAAATGTTGACTATAGCCAGATTCATAATTGTGTCGAGGTGTGGGGTGCGTCAAATTCCAGCGACTACTTCTGTAAAGACAAAATTGAACAGAATGACCCCGATGGCACTGGCGAAGTTGTATATTGTAAAAAAGGCACAAAAGAATGGGAAGATGTTGTTACGCTGCTTAAAAATAACGAATTAAACTTGAGCTATAACATGAACCCGGATAATACGGGTGCATCCATTTTACTACTGAAACTAAAACAGGCAAATATTCAAGATGGTACAAAATATTCATTTATTTGTCCTGATGATATTGCAGTAGATGCGAGAATTTGTGTTGAAAACCTTATCACAACAATAAAGCAAGACCCGAATGGAGAGGGTCAATATCAAGAGACAACTCGTGCGGTATATGGACCTATGATGTTATTTAAGGCGACCACAAATGGCGACGGAGAAGATGTGCCAGAAAACACATCTGTTCTTAAAAAAGGTCGGTATTATGTCATCCAATATGGGGAACACTGGTTAAACCAAGCAACAGATGGTGCATTTACATATAAATTCAATGTCGTTTCTGGCAAATATGAAAAAGAGCCACGAGATCCCAAAGTACGCTATTATCAGAAACAGGTGTACAACGAAGAAACAAAATATTACGAAACAAAATATGTAAAATATGATCCGGCAACAAACACCGAGATCGAACTATCAGACCCTGCTCTTATTGTTGAGAGTCGGGTCTATTTTATTGGGCAGTCTCAGTCTCATGCTATGGTAAAATTCGTAGACGCGATGCCGAGCGTAAAAGAAATTGAAACGGATAAGATTACAGAAGCATGCGACAATCTTGAGTATGTTGTTGTGAATGACCCGGGTCGTATCGACACTTTATACAACAGCCGTCTGACGATTGATAAAATTGGACGCAGGAACCTTGTGTGCTCAGGCAGTGAATTTGATGGATATACTTCCGACGAATCAGTCATGACTGTATGTAAATACACGCTATGGAAGAATTGCAGACTAACAGATTCCATTACATTGAAAATGCACTTGATCCCGTGGCTTAATGTAAATGAAAAAGTAAAATATGCGGCAAAATACTTGAAATCCGATATCGCCGTTGAATGGATAATAAAAAAGATAGACACAAACATTGGAGAAGGCACAATGAATGTTACGTTGAGCCGCTATTATCCGTATTATCCATACATCACTTATGAGAATGTCCTCAAAGAAAAATATGTAGACAATACAACTGAAAACAAATGAGAGGAGTGAGTAAATGGCATTATCATTTGAAGAATCCAAACGTATGGTCGCTGCAAACAAAGTAATGACAATGGAAGCTTCCATGGAGGATGCTCGCCCAGTTGTCGATTATGATGAGGATGTGGCGACCTTTTCTGTGGAAGACCAGAACTTTACCAGAAGTGGCAATTATACATGGTTCGATACCTTCTCGGACAATGATTTCTCTACGGTCGATGCCAACAAGGAAATCACACTAAGTCCGAATCAGGTAAATATCACACAGGAAAATAACAGTCAGGTTATTCCGTTTGAAATGCCGCGTTATTATGACGGCGTTGACCTGATGACTATGACGATTCAGATTCATTATGTGAACGCCAATAATGCTGAAAATTATGCCGCACCTATCAATGTGAGTTATAGCGCTGAGAAGATTCGGTTCTACTGGATGGTTAGCGACTATGCTACTGTGAAGAATGGTGTGTTGAAATTTGAGATCATGGCAACTGGCGCAATTACTGTGCCGAGCAGCGGTGAATCAAAGAATTATTTGTGGCGTACAAAGCCAAATGAAAAGCTGAATGTTTTGAAAGCATTGACCGGCACAGCAATGAATGACCCGACTGGCGATGATTGGTATACACAGTTTCTATCTACGATGAGCCAGAAAGTTGGCGAAGCACAATCCGCTGCTACGAAAGCTGCTCAAAGCGCACAAGAAGCACAGGCTGTCGTGGATGGCTTGGCTGATACACTGGCAAACTACTACACCAAGGAAGAGGTAGACGGTTTTGTTACCCTGCTTCAGGGTGATATTGCCAAGGTTGACGGTCTGGCAAAGTTTGATGTGCAGTACGACGCTGAGACACAGACTATCAAGTTTGTGAACGGCGATAAACTCATTAAGACTGTTACGTTAAATACTGACCCGAGTGCCGACTGGGTTACGGCTTACAATAAGACCATCGAAGCAAAGATCGACGAAAAGATTACGCCTGTAAAGACTGAGCTTACTGAATACAAGACCAGTAATGATGCAGCGGTAAAAAATCTGCAGGACAGTGTTGGTGATTTGCCGAACACTCTGCAAAGCGATTACTACAATAAGCAGGCAACTGACAAGCTGTTAGAGGCAAAGGCTGAAAAGACCAGTGTTGAGACAGTGGCAAACGATTTGACCGTTGTGAAAAATACTGCGACCGGTTTGCAGAACAGCATTGATACGATCAATGGTGATATTTCTGAGATTCAGGAGCAGTTGAAGAATATGAAACCCGACCCGAACGCTGGGCGTGAGTATGATATCACTTACGAGGACTCCAAGCTGAGTCTGTTGGAAAATGGAACTGTAAAAACGCAGGTCGTTATTCAGGGCGGAGGCGGTGGCGGCGGCACTGGCGGCAGTACCAGCGTCATTAAGATCGAGCGTCTGGATGGTTCTGCACTGACCGTTATTGCTGGCGACTCTGCTGTTATCAATTTCAAGTTCTCTTCTGTGGATAACTCTGGCGATGATACCGGATCTGCAACTGGTATCTGGTATGTTGGCAATACAAAGGTTGGTACGCAGACCATTATTCAGGGTAAAAACAGCTTTGATGTGACTCAGTATTTGCACAGCGGCGATAATACCGTCAAACTGCAAGTAACTGATAGCGTTGGCAGTGTTGGTACGAAAACATGGACAGTTAATGTTGTTGAGTTCTATCTGGAGAGCTCTTTTGATGATACGTTGGTTTATAGTGGTGAGGTGACCTTCCGCTACACTCCGTATGGCAATATTGCAAAGACTATCAACTTTACGATTGATGGAAAGACCCTTGGTTCCACTACAAGCAGCGTGACAGGCAGACAATTGACTTATGCCATTCCTGCACAATCTCATGGTGCACATCTGGTGGAAGTTTCCATGACGGCAGAAATCAATGGAAAACAGGTCACCAGTAATAAGATTGCAAAGGATATTATGTGGGCAGTCGAGGGCAATACTACGCCTATTATCAGCTGTGCCACAAAGACGGCAAGTGCAAAGCAGTACAGCAATGTCGCAATTAACTATACAGTTTATAACCCTTCCAGTTCCACAACCACTGTGACGTTAGAGGTTGACGGAACTAAGTCTGCCACTCTGACCGTTGGACGTACTATGCAGACATGGACTTGGAAATCTGCCGACATTGGCACCCATACGCTGAAAATCGTGTGTGGTTCTGTAAGTAAAGAGATCCGTGTCGAAATCAAGGAGCTTGGCATTACGATTGAGCCTGTTAAGACAAATCTGGCTTTTGATTTTAATCCTGCTGGCAAGACCAACGCTGACGAGACTCGTTTGTGGACTGATGGCAATACAAAGTTGACCGTCAGTGACAACTTCGATTGGTCTAATGGCGGTTACCAGCTGGACGAGGATGGCGATACCTATTTCTGTGTAAAGGCTGGCACAACTGCAAATATCAGCTATAAGTTGTTTGGTGACGACGCAAAGAAGTTGGGCAAGAATTTCAAACTCGTGTTTAAGGCCACAAATGTCAAGAACTACGATGCTACGGCATTGACTTGCTTGAACGGCGGTATCGGTTTGAATATTCAGGCACAGAAAGTCACATTGACCAGTGAACAGAACAGCATTGAACTACCTACCTGTGAAGATGACTTTATGGAGTTTGAGTTTAACATTCTGCCGGATAGCCAGTATAAGGAAATGGTTCTGTGGCTGGATGGTATTCCATGCCGTGTTGAGCTGTATGACGCAAGCGACAACTTTACGCAGGCTTCTCCGGTCGGTATTACAATTGGCTCTCCTGATTGTGATGTGCAGGTTTACCGCATGAAGTCCTACATGATGAATCTGACCGACGACGAGATCCTTGACAACTTTATTGCGGACGCAAAGAACGCAGAGGAAATGATTGAGCGCTACACCCGCAATGACATTACGGACGTGAGCGGTGAGTTGAATCCAGACCTACTGGCTGAGAAGTGCCCTAACCTGCGCATTATCAAGATCTCTGCGCCTACATTTACAACCGGCAAGAAGAATGAAGTGCCTAACACGACTATTCAGCACATTTATAAGAACGGTCGTGCTGTAGAAGACAACTGGATCGCTACTGGTTCTCACAAAGGACAGGGTACTAGCTCTAACGCATATGGTGAATCTGGTCGTAATATCGATATCAACTGCTCTGGAGGCTTTACCTTTGGTGATGATACCACTGGCAGCAAGTATGCATTTACAGAAAACAGCGTTGGCGAGAAGTATTTTAACATTAAAGTCAATGTTGCTTCCTCTGAGAATGCAAATAATGCCCTGCTGGCCGATGAGTTCAACGAGTTTAATCCGTACATTCGTCAGGCTCGCAAGGATAATCCGAAGGTGCGCGACACTATGGCATTCTACCCCTGTGTTGTGTTTATTCAGGAGACCGACACCACAAACGCAACTGTCTTCAAGGATGGTCAGTGGCATTTCTATGCTTGCGGCGATTTTGGTAACTCAAAGAAGAATAGTGACACAATGGGTATGGACCCGAACAATCACAAAGAAGTTATCATTGAGATTGATAACAACACCGATGCACAGGCTCGTTTCTTGAGTGGAGACTTTTCTGAGGAAACTTGGGATGGTAACCACAGCTTCGAGTTCCGTTACATCAATAAGGCTTGCACCGATGAAGAGGTTCAGGCTGCCAAGAATGCATGGATTCGTGTACAGAACTGGGTCGTAAATGCTGACGATGCTGAGTTTAAGAAGAATTTCGAGAACTACTTTATTAAGGACTCTGCTCTGTTCTACTATCTGTTCACCGAGCGCCATACCATGGTCGATAACCGTGCAAAGAACGTATTCCCGCACACGACTGACCTTGTGCACTGGGATTTCTGCTTTGACTACGATAATGATACTGCCATGGGCAATGATAACGAGGGTGGTCTGACCCTAAGTTACGGCTATGAGGATATGGACACCATCGGCACAAAGAGCGTATTTAACGCACATGACTCTAAGTTGTGGTGTAAGATTCGTGACCTGTTTGCAGACGACCTCGCAAAGATGTTCCTAAACCGTGAGAGTGCTTTGGCATGGAGTGCTACTCGTATTTTGAAAAAAATGGAAGATTATCAGGACGTAAAGCCTGAAAAATTGTGGATTATGGATATGCGGCGCAAGTATTTCCGTACTTATGAGGACAATGGCACAACTAGCTATCTGCCTATGATGCACGGCAATAAACGCCACCAGAGACGTCAATTCCAGCGTTATCAGGAAAAATACATGGCATCTAAGTATACGGGTGCTACTTGTACCTCTGACGATATGACAATTCGTGGTTATACTCCGACCAACTGGACAGGCGTGAAACCCGATGGCACTTTCCATATTGTCCCATATGCTGACACTTATGTTTCTGTGCGGTATGGTTCTAATCCTGTGAAGGTGCGTGGTAAACGCGGTCAAACTTACGAGATTCAGTGCCCAATTGCAGCCATGAATGATACCGAGGTTTATATTTACAACGCTTCTATCATCCAAAGCATTGGCGATATTTCTGGTTTCTACCCCGGCTATGTTGATTTCAGCCATGGAGTAAAACTGACTGACCTGAAGATTGGCTCTGCCGTCGAGGGTTATAAGAATACAAATATGACCGACTTCGCGGTTGGCAATAACACTCTTCTTGAGCATTTGAATCTGCAGAACGTGCCGAACCTGAAGAAGTCTATCAGTCTGACTGGCTGTACGAATTTGGAAGAGTTCTATGCTGGCGGCTCTGGTATTACTGGTGTCACGTTTGCTAAGGGCGGAAAAATCAATAAGGCCGAACTGCCTGCGATTGCAAGCCTGAGCGCTAAGAACCTAAACTATCTGACCGACCTGAAGATTACAGACTATAAGAATATCACCACACTGACAGTTGAGAACTGCCCGACAATCGATTTGACTGGTATGTTGGCAAAGTGCACGAATTTGAGTCGTGTGCGTCTGACCGGTGTTGATTGGCAGTTGGATGATACTTCCCTGCTGGATCGTCTGTTGAAGATGACTGGATTGGATGAAAACGGATATAATACCGACCATTCTGTTATTGAGGGTAGCGTTCATGTTCCAATTATGCGTGAGCGTCAGCTAGAAGAATTTACAGCACAATGGCCTGATTTGAACATTACTTACAACACGCTTGTTCAGCAGTTTGTCTGGACGTTCGTGAACAAGGATGGCACGGTGTTGGATGTCCAGTACATTGACAAGGGTGATAAGGCAGTTGATCCTGTTACACGCAAAGAGAATCCGATCAAGACACCTACTGCTGAGAGCACAATTTCTACGGACTTTACTTTTAGTGGCTGGGACACCGAGTTTACGACTGTTTTCAGCAATCAGACTGTCACTGCAACTTATACCGAATCTGTGCGTAAGTATACTGTTCGCTATATGAACCGTGGTGCCGTGCTGAAGGAGACAGTTGCTCCGTATGGCTCTATGGTGCTGTATGATGGCGATACTCCGACCTATACATCTGAGGAAACTGCTTTCAAGTATTATCTGTTCAGCGGCTGGGATAAGGGCGGCTACGTCACCGGCGATAAGGATATCAATGCTGTTTATGATAGTTGCGAGTATTCTTCTACCTACTTTGACGGCAAGGAAATTGGTCAGCTTCGCCCTGTTGAAATCTATGCGATGAACAAAGTCGGTGTTGAGCAGAACATTGCTACAGCAAAGGACGAAGTTTCCATCCAGCTTGGCAATGATTTCTCTTATGAGGATATCACTGAAAAGATTATTATCAGCGAGCCGCAGGCATTTGATGGTAAGAATTATATCGACACCGACATTCAGCTGTTTGAAGAGGACAGAGATTTTGTGTTGGCTATTGATTATAAGATGGATGTCACAAATGCAAACAATACCGTTCTGATGCATTGCTTTGAGCAGAACGGCATGAATGGTATCCGGCTGTGGAACTCTACTGGCGTGAAGACAACTTGGGGCATTGACTCTGCAAATGGTGTGGCGACTGGCACTCGTGATATGACTGTTATCCGGCACATTAAAGGCGATAATGGCTTGTATGTCTATTCTTCTAATATCTACGGTTCTACACTGAGCTACACAAAGATCACTCGTACCCGCTCTACAAAGACAAACGCCACACTGGTGTTTGGTTGTGCAAAGGCAGACGATGGTGCTTACGAGCGCCACGCTAAAGGCACGGTTTATTGGTCTAAGCTTTGGTATACAGACCTTGGCGATGCTGCTTGCCGTGAACTGGCTGCATGGACACACGATAATTTGATTGTTGAAGTAGCAAGCTTTAAAAACTACTATCTGAGCGACAATTCTAATAAGCGTTGTTCTATGACATTTTTGCAAAAAGATACACTCGGCCAGGAGATGATGTTAAGTTCCTCTTCTAACAACGCTGGCGGCTGGGGAAATACTTCTCTGCGAAAATATTTAGACTCTCGTTTGGTGGCAGCCTTGCCGATTGGCTGGAAACAGTTGATTAAGAAGGTAAAGGTCCCAAGTTCTGCCGGTAGTAAGAGTAAAGAAATCGTAACTTCTGATTGTTATTTCTTCATTCCATCTGCAATTGAAGTGAACTCCGCCATGATTGAGGAGCCTTATATCTATGAAGGCCAAACTATTGGCTATATGACAGGAAACGAATCTAGAATTAAGCATAATACAGAAGGAAAACCAACTAAGTATTGGCTCCGTAGTCCTTTTGCAACATACGAAGGATACTTCTATGCAATTGAAGAAACAGGCGAACTATATGGGTTTCACTATCCGTCCGAACAGCTTGGTGTAACTGTTATGTTTAGCATTTAAGGAGGTGTTGAGAGTGTATTATAAGGTACTTAAAGACGGTCGAGTGATCGATGCTCTTGACCGCCTTCAGTTTGTAAAGTATCAGCCTAAGCACGATATCATGGTGAATTGCACCGAAGATGACGCACAGGGTATTATCAGCAGCAACGGCAAGTATATCTGGCACGTTGAAGGTTATTACCTGATTCCGTCCCCGGAGTACGACACTGTAACGCTTGAGTCGATTGACAAATATGAATATGACCAAATCAAGGCATTGGGAGGTACAACTCCCGAGGCCATTATTGATGCCTATACACTGACGCTAATTCAAGGAGGTCTACTGTAATGGAAAAGATTTTCACTGAGTTCGTCGAGAGTATGCACAGACTCTATAAGAATGGAATGGTACAGGACAAATTTGTAGAGAACTTGCTTGATGGCAAAAAAATCTCCCTAGATGACTACCTGTACATCGTGAATGGAAAGGAGGTGTGATATGTATACCTTTTTAATTAACGAGGACAATACTATCACCGCAAGTCTGACTGAGCGTATCATGCAGCGGAGCAAGCTGGTGGATAATCTTCACTTTCTGGCCGACCAGACTTACAAGGGTGTAGACATTAGTGATTATACAGTTATGCTGGAGTATGTTTTGCCTGTGAGCAAACGCTATAAAACTGAATTTCTACAAAAGTCAAAAGACCTGTACAAGAATCGGTTGGAATATCTTCTGCCCTTTGATACAAGTCTGACTAGTGAGGCTGGTGACATTGAGTTCCAGCTAACCTTCGCCCATGTCGAGATGGACTCTGAAGGACAGACGATTCAGCGCGTGCGTAAAGCTGGCCCCGGCGTTGTACATATTATTCCTATCAGCAAGTGGTCTGATTTGATCCCCGATGAAGCACTGAGCCCACTCGACCAGCGTATTATCGCACTGGAGGCCCTGAACAAGGCAATGACCGACCGTTTTAACACTAGTCTGGCTAACAAGGCTGACAATCTAATGTACGATGATGAGCACCGTATTCAGCTTACATCTGATGGCAAGCCAATCGGCAACGCAATCAAAATCACCACAGAGTCTGTCGAAGTGGAAGATGGAAGTCTGCGTGTCGTTCAGTTTTAATCACCATATCTAAAGAGAGGTGAGAAAATGGCAGGCTACAAATATTCCAAGCTCGGTTATGGCCGTGCGGGCGATGTTGAGTCTGCGATTGCTCTTGGATTGATTGACGGGAAAGACATCATAATCACAAAAGATACATCGGAACTCATGTACGTCCGGGACGATTTATCTATTCAAAAGATAACGTCTCGGACGCTTTGTTTTGATGAACCGTCTATCGCAAACGAAGAACTCAATCGCAATGAATCGACCTATGCAGGTCAAACCGTAATGATCAAAGACGTAAAAGGCAAATACACGCCATGGATTGTTCAAAAAAGTTCAGAATCCGGACGATTTTTTGTTGAGCCTTTTAATATTCAATCTATCAATTTTCAATGGACCGAATTTTAACAAAGGAGGATTTTTATGGCAGAAGTTAAATTTTCGTATGGTACTAAAGCACGGTATGACGCACTAGCACCGAAGGAGCTCGACACTCTTTATTTTACCACTGATACGCTGCAGATTTTCAAGGGCAACACTGAGTACACAAAGAGCACAAAGATGGTGTCTGCTTTGCCAGCTTCTGGACAGATTCAGGGCGTCATCTATTTCCGCATGAGTGATTATACCATGCACATTTGGAATGGTACAGAATTTGTTCAGCTGAATAAGAAGACTGTAACTCAGATTCCGGCAAGTGCAACAAATGATGATATTCCGACTTCTAAGGCTGTTGCTGATTATGTACAGGCAAAGATTGAAGCAGTTGAGGGTGTTAAAGGTAAATTTGTCACTGACGTTACTTATAATGCTGGCGTACTGAGCGTGGCAAAGGGCGGCGAGCCAGTCACTACTACTCTAACTGGCGTTATTCATGAGCCCACTTACGACGCTACAACCCGGACGATCAAGCTGCCTGTGTTTGGTGGAGACACTCTGACCATTGCGCTCGGCAAAGATCTAGTTGTCACTAGTGGCTCTTACAACGCCAAGAATAAGAACATTGAACTGACTATCACAAGTGGCGATGTCATTAAGATTCCTGTTAGCTCTCTGGTCGATATTTACGTCGGTGTGGCTACATCTACCGCAACTGTAACTGTGTCTAACGACAACAAGATTTCTGTAAATGTCAAGGTGTCTGCAAAAGCAAACAACTCTATCGTTATCGAAGAGGATGGTCTGTATGTTGCAGTTCCTGATGCTTACACAAAGGCAGAGACTGACGCTGCAATCAAGAAGGTCCAGGATTCTCTCAGCGCCCACGCTAAGGATTCTACTGCTCACACCACTGCAGAGGAGCGCAAAGCATGGAACGCAAAGGTGTCTCAGGAAGAACTGACCTCTGCAAAGTCTGAAGCTATTTCCACCGCCGCAGCTGACGCCACTAAGAAGGCAGATGCAGCCCGGGACACTGCCAAGGCATACGCAGATACTCTGAATACGGCAATGGATAGTCGTGTTCAGAAGGTCGAAAGTGCATTGACCTGGAAGAATTTAGCTGAGTAATTTGTATTCCCTGCTGGATTGTACAGAATTCTGTATATCCGGCAGGGTATTTTTATCGAAAAGGAGTAAACGATGTCAAAGTTATCACTATGCGAAATCAATCAATCGCAACTCGACACGACTCCAGTGATCGACGGACAGTTAATTGTTTGTCTTGACACCGGGAACGCCTATCGAGATAATTCTGTAGCTCATGTAAAAATCGGTTCCGATTTGGAGGTTGTGAGTGAACTTCCATTGGCTCCTCTCGCCAATAAAATTTATTATCTAAAACCAAACAAGCTCTATATCAACAATAGTGGGCAGTGGGTCCTACTTAACGAAGAGTATGCTCCAATTGATCACACGCATGATCTTAATAAGATGATCGATGCGCAACTGCCAATTGAAACCGTAATTCCACAGGATGCAGATTATTACATTGGTCAGCATGCAGGTGGTGGCGATACAACTACAACTTGTTACCGTAGGTCAATGAGTGTACTGTGGGATTATATTAAAAATAAAGCCGAATCTATTTTTGCTTCAAAAAATCACACTCACAATTATGCTGGTGCTGCGTTTCCCGGTGGCAGTGCGACAAGTGCCATAAAACTTGATACTGCTACTGCTGGATCGGCAACATGTCCTATTTATTTTTCTGATGGAAAACCAGTAGCTTGTACATACACTCTTGGTAAATCAGTTCCAAGTAATGCAGTTTTTACAGACACAAAATATGAAAATATGAAGGGTGCAACAAGTTCAATGGAAGGATCAAGCGGATTGGTTCCCGCTCCACGTTTAGGAGAACTTGATAAATTTTTAAAAAGTGATGGAACGTGGGGCATTCCAAAACAAACAAAGATTCAAATTTGTAGGTGGTGATAATTTATGCCTGTTTATTTAGGAAATCAAAAAGTTAGTATTTTTGGTGCCACTGGAGGAACAGCTTTAAAAACTCAGATAAAAACTGTTAGTCCCAGTGAAAGCCAGAAAACAATAGCTCCAGATGATGGATATGATGCATTAAGTAAAGTTGTTGTGAATGCTATTTCCAAAACTTATATTGGAAGTGGCGTAACAAAAAAGACTGCGACCACTTATACTCCGCGAACCAGCGATCAGGTTATTTCAAGTGGAGTTTATCTGAGTGGTCCCCAAACTATTAAAGGCGATTCAAATCTTGTTGCTGGAAATATCAAAAATGGCGTTACAATTTTTGGAGTGACTGGCACAGTTATTACCTCGTCCGCTCCGAATATGCAGACAAAAACCATCACTCCATCGGCCTCATCGCAAACCATCAAACCAGATAATGGTTATGATGGATTGAGTCAAGTGATTGTAAATGGAGATAGTAACCTTGTAAGTTCAAATATTCTTGAAGGTGTAAAAATTTTTGGAGTAGATGGTAGTGCTGCCTTCAAAAAATATTATACCGGCATTGAAGCTCCAGCCTCTTCGCTTGGAAATGACGGCGATTTGTATTTACAAATAGGGGGCTAATTATGGAAAATATTATTTTAACTCCAAAGAGCTATGATTCGTCTTCCAGTTTTGATTCTATAAATGTTTCATATCCTTTGACAAATGGTCTTGGTTCTAATGCTGATAGTGAGACATATTCAGAAATCAATCTTACAACTGGAACAAATGCTGTGTCCAAGTTAATTGTTCTTTTTGATGTATCAAAGGTCCCTTCTGGAGCTGTAATTGATTCTATTTCATGCCGTGTAAAAGCACGAATTTCAAATAGCTCTCCATATATCCTAACTGGCGCAGTTCAATTATATTGTGGTGATACAGCTATGGGTGGAGATATCGGTCTTGACACTTCTGCGACTACTCAAACTTTTAATGATGTTGGGTATTGGGATTATGATCGGTTACAAACATTGAAGCTGATCATAACTTGCACTCGTGGAGTAATGGGTACTACAAACACTCAAACCCTTTGTTTTTATGGCGCAGATATTACAGTTAATTATTCTGGTAGTACGGAACCAGCGGAACAATTGAAAATTAAAAATAATGGTTCTTGGATAAATGTTGCTAAGGTTTATAAAAGAGTCAATGGAAGTTGGGTTGAACAATCTGATATTATAAATTTATTTGATAAATCAACGAATTATGTAAAGGGGTGATGGAATATGGCAAAAAGTACAACAGATGTAGATAATCTTGTGATTAACGTTTTGACTGAAGATCAATATATTCAGGCGCTTAACAACGGTGAAATTGACACTAATCAGCTGTATCTTACACCTGAAAAGAAGCTGATTAAGTCTACCTCTCAGTCGGAGTATGACTCAATGAAAAATGCTGGCACATTAGACTCTGATATTTTATATGTGACTCCTGCCGAAGATATTTCTGATGCCACTCAAAGCCAAAGTGGTTATATGAGTGCTTCTGATAAAGCAAAGCTTGATAATATTGCTTCTGGGGCAAACTATTATGTTCATCCGAGCTATACGTCAAAAAGCAACGGGTTTTACAAGGTAACGGTAGACAATACAGGCCATGTAAGTGGGACAACAAGTGTATCCAAGTCAGATATCACTACTGCACTTGGATACACCCCATCCTCTCAGAACACAACTTATTCGGCGGCTACCTCATCTACACTTGGCCTTGTAAAGATTGGATCAAATATCACAAATTCCTATGGGACAATCAGTCTCACTAAATCGAATGTGACAAATGCTCTTGGATATACCCCTCCGACTTCAGATACAAATACATGGCGCGGTATTCAGAATACACTGACCAGTGATAGCACTTCTGACTCTTTGTCAGCTGCTCAGGGTAAAGTTCTAAAAGGGCTTGTGGATGGGAAGGCTTCTTCTTATCACACTCATTACTATGCCGGGTCTTCTACTATTGGCGGTTCTGCAGATAGTGTCAACAGCTTCACTTTCGCCGCACAGACTTCCGATCCCGGAGCTGGAAGCTCATTAACTACAAACCAAATTCTATTTATTTATAAGTAATAAGGAGGTATTTCTATGGAAGAGAATATGTTTGTCCCAGGATATAAGACTCCTATTCTTAGTGACGTAAATTACAATGAGCTTGAGTCTGCAGTAAATGCGCATAACGAAGCCGCAGAACCCGGTGATGTTTACTGGGGAATCCTGATTTCAAATGGATATTATGAGATCTATTCATATGGCACAGTCCCAGAGCCCCCTACTCCGCCAACTGAAGATGAGCAGCGTGAAACTCTCAAGGCTGAAAAGCTAAAGATGGCTTCGGATAGTTGTGAAAAGGATATCTATTCCGGCATTGATGTGAAGTTCTCTGAAACGTCAACAGAACATTTTAGCCTGCAGCCGAATGACCAGACTAACATCGACGGTATTTTTTCAGCAATCACTCTAGGTGCCACTGCTTATCCGTATCATGCGGACGGTGAACCTTGCAAGATGTATTCTGCATCAGACATTGTGACCTTGTATGTTGCTGCAAAAAGTTATATCACTCAGAAGACAACCTATAATAATGCTTTGCGTCAGTGGATTAAACGTGAGGACGATATTGGCACCCTTAACTCAATTGTTTATGGAGCTGATCTCCCCGAAGATCTTCAAACTGATATGGAGAATATTCTTAAAGCCGCAAATGATCAGGTTCAGGCAATTGTCTCGAAGCTCGTCGCGGCTGTCTCTGTTGAGTGAGGTGCTTTATGAAAAATATTAAAGAGTTCTTAAAATGTCTCATTCTGTTGCTGGTTGGCGGATGTTGTTATTATGGTATCGAAATCCTCTGGCGTGGCTATTCTCATTGGACTATGGCTATCGTCGGAGGATTTTGTTTTGTGATCATCGGAGGCTTAAACAACTATATCCCTTGGAAAATGCCAATTTGGAAGCAAGGAATTGTTGGCTCTGTTTTCGTAACCTCGATGGAACTTGTAGTTGGCATTCCTCTAAACATTTTCATGGGAATGAATATCTGGGACTACTCTCAGATTCCATTCAATTTTATGGGTCAGATTTGTCTCATTTATAGTCTTCTTTGGATTCCTCTGTCGATACTTTGTGTGTTCTTAGATGATTTTCTACGTTATAAAATGTTCAAGGAGGAGCGACCCAAATATTATTTATAAGGAGGATCTAATATGAGCGCTTATATTGGTGTCGGGAATTCAAGTAGATCGATTAGCAAAATGTACATCGGAGTAAATGGTGTGGCTCGTCAAGTACAAAAGGCATACATCGGAGTAAATGGTGTGGCAAAGCTGTGGTATCAGCGTGGCACACCTCTGGGGAGCCTGGCAGTTGGCAGCATTGCCAAAATCAAGGTCAACGGCGCGTCCAAAGATTTTATTGTTGTGCAACAGGGAAACCCGGACACAAGCGTCTATGATGCAAGCTGCGATGGAACATGGCTGCTCATGAAGGACATTTATGAGAACCGTGCATGGCATAGCTCGAACACCAACAATTATGTCAGCAGCACCATCCGTTCCTACCTGAACAGCACGTTCCTGGATCTGTTCGAGTCGAACATCAAGAACGCCATCAAGCAGGTAAAGATTCCGTTTCGCATGGGTAGCTGGGGCACCACCGTCACTAGCGGCTCGAATGGCCTATCTACGAAGATTTTCCTGCTCAGTGCGACCGAAACGGGCTTCAGCTTCAGCTATATGCCGAGCGGCGAAGGTGCGGAGCTGGCCTATTTCAAGGGCTGCGCAGACAATGGTTCGGATCTCATGCGTGCTGCCTATCTCAACGGCTCTGCCGCCAGCTGGTGGCTCCGCTCTCCGTACTGCTACTCCAACGTCAACGACCTCGTGCTATACGTCAACTCCGATGGCGACTGGGGCAACGACTACAGCAAAAACTCGCGCGGCATTCGCCCCGCTTTGATTTTGCCGTCCACCACATTGGTGGATGAGAGCGGCAATGTGATCGGATAAGGAGGCACTGTATGGACAATAAAATCAAACCCGGCTACACCGCTCTGGCGGCAAAAGCCGATTACACCACTATTGTGCAGGCTGTAAGCGAGCACAACGATGCCGCAGCAACCGGCGAGCACTACTGGGGCATCGCCCTAGCAGACGGCACCTACACGGTATACGAAGCAGGCACTGTACCGCCCCCGCCCACCGCCGAGGAGCTGGCCAAGCGTGAAAAGGAAAAGCAGGAAGCCCAGCAACGGCAGGAAGCGCTGGACAAGCTGCCTCAGACGTTGGAAGCGCAGAAAAAAGAAAATGAGATGCTTCGGCAGTGCTTGCTGGAAATGAGCGAGACTGTCTATGCATAAAATCATACAAAAAATCGAAAGGACGGTACTTATGATGGCTATGTTATTGGCACAGGAAATTATGAACTGCGAGACTACAGAGGAAGCAAAGGCAATGTACCAGCGCTGTCCTCGCTTGCTGAAGGAGAAGGTTAAAGAGATCCTCATTAAGAGCGGGTTCGAGGAAATCACACAGTAAAATCAATCAAGAAAAATTTGATATTTAAACTGCCACGTATCATGTGGCAGTTTTTTATTTTTATCAACAGGAATCGAGGTGATGAAGTGATCGGATTATTAAATGCTGCCCCTCCTGTTGTTTTTACGTTTACCATAAAAGAACTATGGACAGGGGTTCTTGGAATTTGTGGAGGCATTACTGCAGTATCTGCCGCTATTGCCGTGCTTATCAAGTTGGTGAATAAAGCAAAAGAACCAGATAAGAAGCAGAATGCGCTCATTGAAAAACACACAAAAGAGTTTGAAGAAGTAAACCGTAAGCTGAAAAACGATAAAGATGTGCTCGATTTATATCGTTCTAAAATCTTATCTTTGGAAGAGCATCAAAAAGAACAAGATATCACAATCGAAGCTCATAGCTCTAAAATCGCAGGTATTGAACAACGACTGACGAAAAGTGAACACGGAAGCAATGTAACTATGAAAGCTCTGCTTGCTCTTTTAAGTCATGGAATTGACGGAAATGCAATCGACCCAATGAAGGAAGCTAAGGCAGAGATTGAAAACTATTTGATCAATGGTTAAGTACATAAAACTTAGGAGGTAAATATTATGATGGACTATGTTAATGAAGTTATTTCTATTGTTGTGAAGCTCGTTATCACCGGTGCGGGCACTGCTTTCATCGCATACGGTATTCCCTACCTGAAGCAGATTGGTATGTATAAGGTTGTTCAGATGGCTGTTCGCGCCGCCGAGAAACTGGGCGTCACTGGCGCTATTGAGAAGTCCGACAAGAAGAAGTATGTTATCGCAGCGCTTGAGAAGATGGGAGTTAAGGTTACCCCCACTATTGAGATGATGATTGAGGCGGCCGTCAAGGAAATGGACATCCAGAACGATAAGATTCAGAATGAGTTTAAGAAAGATTGAAGGAGTGACAACATGAGCGTTATTACATATTCAATGAAGAAGGACTGGAATAAAAAACTGTCCAAAAACTTCAGCGCTTATGAGTTTGCCTGCAATGATAAGAGTGACGAGTTTAAAGTGGCTACAGATCTAGTTGAAACGTTACAGCAAATCCGGGACCACTTTGGCAAGCCAGTAATTATTAACTCTGCTTATCGTACTCCTGCATATAACGCCTCTATCGGTGGAAGTTCTCGTAGTCAACACTGTATGGGAACCGCAGCTGACATTTGCATTAAAGGAGTAGATCCAATCCGTATTGCGCTATACGTCGCCTCCCTTCCCTATTTCCAGACTCACGGTGGTATTGGCTATTATAATAGAGCACAGGCAACCGGTGGCTTTGTTCATATTGATGTACGCTCAAGCGCTTCGAGATGGATCAGCAAGTCTGGCACATCATATAAGGTTGCAAACAAAATCATGCCAACTATTAAAATGGGAGCAAAAGATGGCGTAAATGGTGCAGGATATGCTGTTACCGCATTACAACGGCATCTTGGCGTTGCTGCTGACGGTATCTTTGGAACCGGGACAAAAGCAAAACTAGTGGAATGGCAAAAGGTACATGGATTAGCAGCAGATGGAATCTGTGGAGCTGCTACTTGGGGTTCGTTCTGATGAATAAAAGTTATAAAGCAGGAGACAAAATCAAACTCACAGGCGTATTGTTTTCAAATAGCCAGACCCACTGTGGTATGTGCCGCCGTGGAGAATGGTTCATATATGACGGTAAGCTCGTCAACGGACGTTATCGAGTGACAAATCTTGAAAGTCGCATTGGCAAATATCCGATTTCAGTCAATGTATCTGGCTATGTAGATCCAAACGATATTGAGCTTGTATAAAAAAGATGGGGTATTGATCCTTAATTGGACCAGTACCCCATTTTTTAGCGTTTCTCTTCCGCCTTTAATGTTCTTTACTCCAACCATAGGCTCATACATCCCACAATGAACCCACTCCTGTTGATAAAAAGCATCTGCATCAATGATTTTCCACATAGCGCCCATAAAGCCTGGCTTTATAAGCTCCGTAAAAATTCATACAATTCAATCTTGCCTTGTAACCAGATGGCATCGTCGCCGGATTTCAGATATACCGAATAGATTTCATCAGGATGCTCGAAGATAAATTCCACTTTCTTAGCTGTATTCCGATCAACAAGCATACTGCCCATAATTACATTATCCTCCTTCCTTAAAACACATGCCAGATCACTTTATTGTGCCAATTTCAAACGCTTTACTATAACTCAGCGTTATGCTTGAACCTTTTACACCTCGTAATTCAAATAGCGTTTGATATCATCCTCAAGGAGCATTAACACAATTTTATCAAATGTCTCATGTGCCTTTTTATAGATAGCAATTTCAAGCGCAGATGGCTCACTCCATAAGTTCAGGTATTCAAGAGCCTTGTTGTAAGCTCCATTCTCTTTGTTGTCCCCACCATGGTTATAATTATAAAAGTCATAGCAAAGTTCAAGAAATTCAGAGTTACTCATTTCATTGACATATTTTAGTGCTCGCTTAGTTTTTTCTTCATCAACAACAACCAGCATAATCGTTCCCTTAAATCTTAACTTTTATCAGATTGAAAAATATCGTTCCGCGATTTCGTCATACAGTTCTTCTTTGGCGAGATTATAAGCAGAAACGCAATCAAAAACGTTTCCGGAAACACTAAAACGCTCTCTGATTCGTTTAATCTGAACTTTCATAGCTTCCATTCCATAGATTAGCACTCCGTTACTTTGATCCTCTTTAATGGCACCTACAATCTTCTTGAGTTCTTTTTTAGTGCAATCATAAAATAGATTCTTTTCAAATATCAGCATATAAAATCCTCCTACTAGAACTCAATCATTTTATTTTCTCGGACAGCCATTCTTTCCAGCCACTTACGGTTTGCGGGCAATTATCCTGTTGAGCCACAATTTCATTCAATGCTGCCGCAATCTCTTCGTCGCTCATTTCGCGGATGGCTTGTGCTTTATTATTTTTACGACCGAATTCGTCTCGGCTATGTTTGTGTAGAATAAAACCGAGTGCGATATCAAGTATTGCTGGATTGTTCATTTTCATCAGCTCCCATCCCTTTGGATATTTTTGCGTAATCCGTTTTAGCAAATCAAGCGGAAGATAAGATTCTTTTTACTCATAATTCTTCATCAAGTTGGCGACATTCACGCCACACGCTTCTGCGATTTTTGTAAGCGTACTCATCTTCGGTTCTACTTTATCGTTTTCAATATTCTGAATGGTCGTTGGAGACACTTCAATTTTTTCCGCAAGACTTCTAATAGTATAGCCAGCCTTTTCGCGAGTCCGGCGAATACGCATACCGGGCATAATAATGTTGTTGATATCTGCCATCATATAGCCGATTTGGAAGATTCCCTGCTGCTTGAGAGAGATGGCTTTTAAATTAAAGCTATCTTCCATATCTTCACACGTTACATCGGCCAGAACGAAGCCACAAGCCTCATCCAACACATTGGTCATCTTATGGAGTTTGTGAGCCATTGAGATTTTTAAAGAAACGCCACGAGCGGGAAAACGAATTGCGTTATCAAGGTCAGTTTGGTTTACGGGGCGCTCCGTTCCTTCTCCGATAGCTTCACAGAGAAGTTTATAAAGCTGTCCTAGGCGGTTAATGGTGAGATCCGTCATTGTTGTCATCTCCTTTTCTAATGATATTGTATCACTAAACTGTTACTGTGACAATTGACGTAGTGCACAAGGATCACGAGAAAATATTATGAAAACAGTAAAACGAATAATTTTCTCATGATTCTTATAATTTAGTCGTTATCTGCATCGTCTTCTTCAGTTCCAGGAAGGACAGCCATATCGGAAATGTTGGACCGCTCGGTAATTTTATTTAATTTGTCAAACGCTGCTTGATCTCCCATAATCGTGTCCATAATTGCAGCCACCTGTTCGTGCATTTCGTCTGTTACATGGGTATAATATTTAAGCGTCGTATCAATTTTACTATGACCAAGGCGTTCCATGACATATCGAGGATTGACGCCCTTTGCGGCAAGGATTGTCGCATGCGTATGTCGTAAGTAGTGAAATTTAAAATTAAACCCTGCTTCTTTTTTACAAATACGAGCGAGAGTTTTATCCGAACTTGTTACATACATTTCACCATTCGGTTTGATGTTGATGAAATCATCCACAATAATTTCAACAGCTGGCTTCCCATAAAACTCTGGCTTACGATCCAGGACTTTATTATTTCTGCCTTTCCATCCAGCTCCGAACAATTTTTTATTTTCTTCTTGTTTTTCTCTGACATCATGCAAATACTGAATCAATTTTGAATTCATTTTTATTTTACGGATTGAAGTAGGAGTCTTGGGATAAACTAAGCTCCACACTTTATTTTGAAACTGAAGTTGGCATCCAACCTCTATTGTTTTATTATCCCAGTCAATATCACTAAATCGTAGCGCAAAACACTCACCCACACGAACTCCTAGATATAATCCAAGCTGGTAAGCCGTGTAAAGATTCGTTGACTGAAAACGCTGGTCCATCCATTCAATCTGAGTCTGTGTATAATATCTAATTTCTTTTCCGTATGCTCGATAATCTTTGGGTGGCACAACATCTTCCATTGGGTCGGTACGAATATATTTTTTCTTTTTCTTTGCGTAAGTGAAAAGCACAAGGAGAAAATTATAAACACCGCGAACATAAGACGCACTAAGACCTTGTTCTGTATGCCCAGACATCTTACTTTTCTCTTCTTGAACCTTGTAGTTGATAAATTTTTGAATCTTATCGGTTGAAATTTGATAAAGATAGTATTCTGCGAACTCTGGGCCAATTTGATTTCTGTAAAGAGATTTGTATCGAACAATGGTGGCATATTTTCGAGTCAATGGAGCTTCTTCGGTTATAAATTCTTCGAAAAGTTGCTGCATTGTAATTTTTTGATCTGCTTCGATGTATTCACCGGTTTTAAGCAGTTCATTTTCTACAAGAGTCATTGCAGCTATGGCTTCTTTTTTAGTCGCAAATCCACCTTTTTCTTTTTGAGTACGTTTACCGTTGATTACACCGAGATCAACGCGATACGACCATTTGTCGCCTCTTTTACGAACAGTTCCCATTATTACACCACCTTGTCTAAAGAACAGACGATTATTATACTCCGTCCTGATTCTACCATGCAATGGTGTAACTGTCAATTAGGTGCTTGAATTTTGCCCACAAGACAAATATTTCCAACGCACCTTTTTTCTAGGAGTGAAGCCAGTTTTTAGACCTTCCGTGGGCAAATCTCAGAAAACAGACAAAACTAGACTATTTTAGCATCTCGTGCCCACAATTTGCCCACAAAACAAAAAAATCTGTTCTCAACCGAAAAATACAGCTAAGAACAGATTTGAACAGATTATTCCATGAACAACTACAAAACTCACGTTCTGTAATTGTATTTTTTAGTGTTTTTCGTCAGACTTCGGTGTTGAAGTAGCGCTTCAGCAGGCCCTCGAAGCCGCGGCCATGACGGGCCTCATCCTTGAATAATCGCAATAAGTATCATAGCATCGTTATCTATTGCGATTTATTATGTATTCTGCCCACGTTTTTCCCACAGAATTTTTAATGTGGGCAATTTTGTGGGCAAGTAGATTAACTGGCTCTTAACAGCTCTCCGAAGTCAGTATTGGCATTTTTGTCAAGGAACTCAAGAAGAGCTTTACGAGTCACTTTACGGCGACCCAAGACGATGCTTGGCAGATAACCCTTTTCTATTAAAGAGTATATCACAGGACGTGTAGTTTTCAAGAGGGTTGCCACCTCTTCTACATTATACACGAGCTGTTGTTCAATTGGAATAATCTGTTCTTTCATTCAATCACCTTCTCCATCTTCTCTGCCCCATACTTTGCCATGCATACATTATAAAGCAGCATCGCCCTGGTCATTAGCCCAACACCGCCGATACGAGGTGTAACTTTGATATTCTCCATCTCATAAACAGCGTCAGCGCAATCACCGTGCTGCTTTCCGTTTTCGTCATAGTTGATGCCAACATCGATGCAGACCTCAACTCGATCAAGACCAAGCGGTGTGATGAAATTACGTTTTCCGACTGCAGAGATGACCACATCGACCATATCCATTGCAAGAGCCGTACACTTCATAAAACTTCCGCTGCTATTTACAGAAATCACATTACAGTGCCGTTTAATCAGCATATCGACCAGCGGACGACCTACGATATCAGACTGACCGCATACAAGCACATTCTTGCCATCCAGATCGTAACCGATGGAGTCAAAAATCTTCATAACGCCCAGTGGAGTGCATGGCTGAAATGGAGATGTAGAATTAAAACCATCAACATCAACCGCGTCTGGAATGCAGATATTTTTGGGGTTTATATGTTTTGGCAGCGGAAGTTGAACGATGACACCATTCACATCTTCCCAATTATAATCTTCTAGTATCTTATTGTTTAATTCATCCTCCATAATATTTTCCGGCAGTTTGATAAGTTTTGCTTCGATTCCTACCTCTTCACAGTCCCGCAACTTACCACGAATATAAGCATTGGATGCCGGGTTATCCCCTACTTGATAAATATATAAAATAGGAGCATAGTCGACTTCTGCGATAATATTCTTGATTTTATTTTTGATATCTTGTGCAATAGATTTGCAGTCAATAATCATTGTGAACCTCCTTTATAAGAATTCAAGTTTTATTACCAGATACGATGTTCGTACGGTCTTCCATATCTATCTTTCGACATTTCATTAAGTCTCTTTGTGATATCCTTCAAATCTCTTTTAGTTAAAAAATCACAACTAAAGGCATGCACTATAGTTCCTCTAGGGATTCTCATCATAAATAGTTTTTCATTTCTTTTGCTTTTTTCGTCATCTTCATTTTCAAAAAAGCATCCCGTAAAAATAACATCTTCGCAACCGTAATTGTTGTCGATTTCAATATTTTTAATATTTATTTGCATTTAAAAGACCTCCCAGCATTTAAAGTCCTAATTCTTTAGTCGTATTTCTTTTCGCCCCAGAAGTTCCACATCATACCCTTCCATTTCCGAGCACACTCAGGACAGAAGTCATGTTTAATTCCTGTATAGCTGAGCCCGTTTAGATTCCAATCCTTTGCTTGGGAAGCGTCTGGTTCTCCATTGTACGTCGTTACAACTATTTCTTCACCGCAATTATCGCACGTGATCTTTATACAGTCCTGTCTCATCAAATCACCATCCTATAAAGAATCCAAGTTTTATCAAGGTCGCTTAGTAATATCGTAACCCATATCTCGTGCAAGCTCTAAAAATTCCTCAAAAGACAAGTTGTGCATAACTTCCGCAGTAGATACTTTATTCGGAGAGACGTATCGAAATTGCTTTTTCAGTTCGATATAACTGTCACTATTTCTTTTGATTTTTACTGTTTCTGAGTGCTCACCGACATTTGGGATGGCAACATAAAAATGATTTTTAATTGTCTCACCTATCCAACTTGGACGTTCAGCTCCATCTCTGTTATAAAATTTTACTGAATATTCTTCAATCGAATTCTTCTCAACGTATCGTAGCAAAGTTTTTTTATAAAAGATTTCTCTACGGTATGGAGCAATTCCACATAAGTCAGCAGAGATAATATAATATCCAAGTTCTTTCATTGATGTTCTCCTTTATAAATCCCTAATTCTTTAATCGTTATGTTTTAGTCCCTCGCAAAAGAATTTATGAAGTGTCTCTTCGTATTCGCGTCGGCACTGCGGGCATAAATCTGAAATCGCACCTTTATCTTTTAAGCTCCATCTTCCAGAGTCGGAAATACAGCAGCCCGCGATACAGTCTGGGAAACGCGCCTTTCTAACAAGTGCTTCTTTCCCACAACGGTCACAATAAATTTTTACATATTCTTCAGTCATAATTCCGTACCTCTTAATACATCACGCCACTATCATTTGATAAATAGCAGCCCTCTAATGAGCTTGCAATCTTGTGGTATCTATTATCAAGCTCAACAAGAAATGTGTTTATCATCTCATTATAAATATGTGCAGCCTCTTCGTAAGTATCAGCAAATGCATAATACGATTGATTTGCATTCACGCTGATTGTGCGATTTTTTGTTTTAAACTTCGATTTCCAATAATCCTTGTTATGAATAGTCCCTTGTACCGGCTTGCAATTGATGCCGGCCTTCGTATCGTCAAATCGAAATCCAGTGCACCATAGAGGAGTATCTTCCGGGACTGTTTTAATGTCGTAAACCATATTTTATCCCTCAAATATTATTCGCCGCAAACACAAACGACCTATTAAAAATATCTTTGAGATTTTTTTCTTGAATCTTATTTTCTTCAGATAAAGCAACCTTAATAACTTCATCGTCGGTATGTGTCTCATCATATTCTACCGTGTCGCAGACCTTATACATTTTGCCGTCTTTGTTCTGAAGCAGCATTCCTTTACCAAGTTTTAATGGAGTTGTTTTCTTTTCTTCTCGAATATGTGCTTTCATATATTTATTCCTCCCGCCCGCCCATAAATTTTACCTTTTACCAGAATGAATATTTTGTTCTGATTGAAGGTGTTTCTGCACTTTTTGCAGGATTCTCCAGTGTTGCAGCAGTTGCGATAATTTTATCGATGCTCTTCTGGAAATCCTGTAGCTTATTTAATTCGCTTTCGATGCCCAGTTTCATCTCGATAACTCCCATATCTTCAAGACACTTACAGTAGCCAGCAATCTCGTTATAGAAGATGTGATTATACTCCTCCAAAAGCGTATGCTCGTCAAACAATTTTACTTTCCATGCAATTCCAAATGGAGCTTCTTTCTCGCAATGAGATTCAATAGTGTAATATCTCATTATGTATTCTCCTTACTTGATGCCGTACTTGGCCTTGACCTTCTTCAGCGTTTCATTCTTGCTGTGATAATCATCACGAGCCACCTGATAAGCGGTCATTTTCTTTTCCAGAACACGCTTTGCTTCTGCCTCAGCAACGTCGGCCTCTGCAAGCTCCTTATTCAGAACAAAGCCGCTCATTTTGATACCATCAATAAAATCATCTATACGGTCCTTCTTAATCTTCTTTTCGCCCATTGCGCCAGTATCAGTGTTGAACATCTTTACAATGGAATCCTCAACGCCGACAATATTGTAAACATAAAAATACTTAGCCATAATTTAGCCCTCTTCGACCTTTTCAAACTTATAAACTGTATTCTCGGTCTGAATGATGATGTTCTTTTTGTCATTAGAAATATAATAATCGGTAACACAAGATGTGTGCATTGCGCCTGGATAATCATGTCCCTCATTATCTTTGATATACCGGAAACCAGCCGACTCTCCGCTCTTTAGACGTACAATCTTCATGATCATGCCAATCCAAGTAGGGTACCAGCCATCGTTTCGAGTGCGACCAGTTGTTAACGAAATTGCATTCGCCAACCTATACTGATTTTCCATAATCTCATCATCAATCGGATTTTTATGAGTCAACGCAGCATTCGGCATCTTCTCAATTGTGCGTGTCAAAAGAAGCATGAAATGCATAAATGCGTCATGTCCTTCTTTTCCAACATCGATTTCTGCGTACTTACCCATCCGATACAGAAGCTCGGACGTATCAATTGTCTTTCCCATAAATTATTTCTCCTATTACACTACTCGTTCTTTTTCATCCCAAT
>ERZ1034687.148-NODE-148-length-45536-cov-6.917328_pt1 | contig 45536 bp, 24 predicted proteins | sample MGYA00520704_ERZ1034687 | MGnify/ENA primary metagenome ERZ1034687 (study PRJEB33766, sample SAMN09781762) | gut metagenome | biome: gut microbiome | host: Homo sapiens | place: Madagascar | study: EMG produced TPA metagenomics assembly of the PRJNA485056 data set... | reverse complement strand
AGACTAGGGAGGAAATAGTAGGGCAAATTTGGTTAATCATAATTACCCTTATCTTTGCGGATTAATATTAATGAATTGCAGCGCAATTTCATCTGATTTACGGTGCAAAGATAAATGAAATTATTGACAATAGCAATAAAAACATTGCTTTTTAACACGAATTTAACACTTTAAAGAAAAGAAAGGGTTTCGCATGAAAGGTGAAGAAGTAAAGTTAAAACTGAAAAAAGCAGGTGTTTCAATTACAGAAATCGCCTCTTTGTTAGGAATGTCACGCCAGAGCCTTAGTCAGGCACTCAGCGTCAAGGATGTTAAGACAGGACTTATAGAAGACTTGTCAAAAGCACTTAATGTGCCATTAAGTTATTTCTATAATGACAGTTCTTCTCAAAATGCTGTTGCGAATGGAAACAAATCTGTTGCGGCAATTAATAGCAATATATCTTCTTCTGCAGAAGATGTTTTAAAAGAACGAGTAAAGGCTTTAGAATCAATCGTAGCAGAGAAAGAACGATTGATAAACGTTTTAATGGAGGGCAGAAAATGAAAAAGTTGATAATTAGTTTAGTTGTCCTACTAACCTGTTCTGCTTGCGAAAAAACAAACAACGATGATGAAGTTATTGAATGGCAAGGAAGTTTCTTAGATATGGAACCTGGATATGGATGGACAACAAGTTATTTCGTATATGACATACCGAACGAGCTTCTCAATATGTTACAATACAGCACTTTAGAAAAAGACTCCGCTGTTTGTGTAGGTATAGGAGGCACATATACAAAATCTGATTATGAAATCAGAATTAAAGAAAACAAATGCTATATAACATTTGATGAATCTTCTAAAGGCGACAGCTTGATGAGTATAAGACATTTTACTTTTTATACATTCCAAAAGGGAATTTTCGGTAGAGCAGAAGTAACGGAGAAAGCGATAATACTTGATGGCGGAGCATGGAAACTGGACCTGCAATCCCCATACCAGTATCACTTTTCAAGCAGCACGGGTAAAAGCGAGAGCAGACCATTTGACAGAAAAGTCCATTATTCAGGAGAGTTTCAGGTTTCCCGATCTGAGGAAAGTACTATCCTAGAAAACATGGATTATACATTTGAACTGAATACTGATGGGAAACTTGTGATGCTCAAACCTGCACGCCAGGAAATAGGATATTTGGACAGGAAATAGGATCTTCTTCTGAAACGTAAGGGTAATTATGATTAACCAAATTTGCCCTACTATTTCCTCCCTAGTCTTAGTCGAGTAAAGGTAATTGTGTATGGAATATAGAATATCAAACTTGTGGCCAACGGTCAAAAGGATAGAAATAGATTACAAGATTTCTTATCCTTGTAGCGTGATGAGTGAAGTACTTGTTAAGCAGGGAACTGCTATATATAAGCCAGATTTCCTGCCTGAATTTCAGTTTGATTGCGTCAACGATGAATGTACAGGACGTGGTTTTGATTTGTACTCCATCGTTTCACAGATGGTTGATCATGGAGAAACAACAAGGAGCGGAACGATGAAATGCAACGGAATGGAAGCAAAAGACCATCCGTACGCATGCCCATCAACCATGGTTTTCACTATCCGGGTTGACATCGTTAGGGTTGTCTCCTCCGAAAGTTAGAAGTTGCACAACGATGCTCTCTGCTTGCTTTTCCAGGAGTCCATCCATGTACATTCGGGCTTCTTCTGCTTCTTTGGGCATAAAACACTTCTTAATCTTGTACGTGTTCTGGTAGATGCGTGCAAGTGGAACAATGCGCTGAAGGAGCAGCTTAGCCTCTTCTGTAGAGACGAATCCGAAGCCACCGATGTAAAACTTCTCTTTCTTGTTGTCGTTTGTATTGTCCATAACTTGAATTTTTCGGCAAAGATACAGCAGGAAGGCGAGAAATGAAGTATATCTTTAAACAGAAAATAGGGTGAGAGAAACACCGAAATAATGCCAAAATGCGTAGTTTGGCACATTTCTGTCACTCGAAAACAATACGGAATCGTGTAACCGACTTATCATAAGGGAACAGATAAATTGCAGCAAAATAATGTACGATAATTTCGGATAATATTAGCAAACATCAATAAAAGTATATCAAACATTAACAAAGCTGCTGGTTTCCAGCGGCTTTGTTTCGTTTAGGGAGGTTCCTTTCTAAGGTTTGTTATATATTTGTTCGTGTTTATTTGGCGCAAATCTGTCACATATCTGTCGCTCGAATCTGTCACACGAAAATTAAGAATTTTAAACATTTAGTGTATGAAGCAATTTGATTTAGGTCCTGTTCACATCAGGACAAGAAAACTTTCCAATGGAAAGAATTCGCTTTACCTTGACATCGTCAAGGATGGAGAGCGATTAAGGGAGTCTCTTAACCTTTATCTGATTCCTGAGACCAACCGTGCAGCCAAGCAGGTCAATAGGGAAACCATGAAGCTGGCTGAGGAAATCAAGGCAAAGAGAATCGTGGACATTCAGAACGAAAAGTTTGAGATCCACGACAAGGAAGCAGGCAAGGTGGTGCTCGTTGAGTGGATGGAAGAGCAGCGCAAGTACTACAAGGAGCATGGCAACAACAACTACTCCAAGACCATTCACAACCTCATCGTACACCTCAACAGGTTTGCACCCAATACACAGTTGCGTGGTGTGAGACCGTCATTCCTGAGAAGGTTCCTGGACTATCTCACCAGTGACGGAACGAACAAGTATGGCGGTAAGCTGAGCAGTGAGACTGTGTACACGTACTTCACCGTCTTCTCGATCCTGATGAACAAGGCGGTCCGTCTGGACTTGATAACATCGAATCCGTTCCACAAGCTGAGCCAGTCGGAGAAGCCTCAGCGCAGAACTAAGAAGAAGGAGTATCTTACACTCGAGGAGGTTCAGAAGCTCGCAGACACGCCATGTGACGACTGGAGAGTGAAGCATGCCTTCCTGTTCTGCTGCTTCACCGGATTGCGCTACATCGACGTGTCACGCCTCAAATGGAAGCATATCGTGAAGGTGGGTGCCAACGAATACCAGATTGAGGTGATGCAGCAGAAGACGAAGGAACCGGTATATGTGCCATTGTCGGAAAACGCCATGCGGTGGCTGCCTGAGCAGGGTATCAATGGCCGTGAGAACTACGTGTTCCAGTTCAGAGACCGTTCAATCATCTATGACTACCTGGACAAATGGGCAAAGGCAGCAGGCATAGAGAAGCACGTCACCTTCCATTCGTCCCGACATACTTGCGCTACACTGCTGCTGTACTTCGGTGCAGACATATACACAGTGAGCAAGATTCTTGGGCACACGTCAATTCAGACAACACAGATCTATGCCAAGGTTGCTGATGAGATGAAGCGCACGGCCGTAAACAACATCCCGACTATCTGATGATGCTACCCGGCAATACACACCTGCAAGGAACTTTCTTTGCAGGTTTTCTTTTGTCTTTTCGTTTTTCACCAACTCTTAACAAATCTGAATTTTTCCCTCGCACGTGCGCGCATGCGTGTTACGCGCGGTAGTAGTAGATATATATATTTACTTTACTTTAGGTGTAAGAAATGCCCATTAATGTAGCAGAAATGCCCATTTCTTACACATAAATGTGAAGAAATACCCTATTTCTTCGGAAGAAATACCTATTTCTTACACAGAAATGCCCATTTCTTCGGAAGAAATAAACATTAATGTAGCAGAAATGATTGAAAAAGGCACAGAAAAAGCGGAAACCCATGCAGATTTCCGCTCATTTCTCTAAAGTAGATGTTAATAGACGTTATGCTTCATCATCGTCAAAACCATCGTCAATATCCTCTTCTTCTGCCTGTTTTCCTGCTGCCTCCTGGCTAGCCGCAAGCAATCTGTCCTCAATAGTCTTTCGCTTCTGGACGGTAGCATCAAGTGTCGTTGACTGTAGTTTTGGTACTGCGTACTGGGCGAGCTTTTCCATCGCCTGTACTCTCTCTACTGGCTTCAATGCAGCCATGTCGTTCATGAACTGCTCCGATGTGTAGTAGCCGTCGATGGCTTCCGAAATAGCCTTGCGCACGGCTCCGGATACTTTGTTAGGCGTGCCAGCCTTTCGCCCTCCTGTCTTTTTTCCTGCTGCCATATCAAAATCTTTAATTATTGTACGCCTGTATGCGTGCGTGTGTAATAACTTAAACGTGGAGTGCAAAGATAACCCATTATTTTTGTGCCATGATTTTAAGTTTAAACGTTTAAATATTTTAATATTATGGGATTAATCGGAGGTGCTATAGGTGCTGCTGGAGGTATATTCGGTGGCATCTCTGCAAGCAAGGCGCTGAGACAGATGAAGCGGAATGTCGAGGCTCAGCGCAAGTCAAACCAGGACTGGTATGACCAACGTTACAATGAGGATGCAACCCAGCGTGCGGATGCCCAGCGACTCCTGACAATGACGGAGGAGAGCATCAGGAAGAGAAACCAGCAGGCGGCCGGATCCGCAGCGGTCATGGGTGGAACTGACGAGAGTGTTGCAGCTGCCAAGGAAGCAAACGGAAAGGCGCTCAGCGATACGATGAGCAACATCAATGCTTCTGCTGAGGCTCGCAAGGACCAGATTGAGCAGACCTACAGACAGAAGGATGATGAGTATGTGAACCAGCTCAACCAGATTGAGCAGGGCAAGGCGCAAGCCATCAGTCAAGCCGTGCAGGGTGTTGCGTCTGTTGCAAGCAAATTACCAGTCTAAAATGTACAGCTATGTCAGTAACGAAAGATGAGATTCTCAATGGTGGAGTGCAGCGACCTATGTACGCACCTCCACCTATCGCCCATGAAATGGAGAGTGATCCGACGGACAACATGCCGAATGCCGGTGGCTCTGCTGTTGGTGCCGGTGTGCAGGTTGCAGAAGCCGGAAAGGGCAATTCTGCCGTGCAGCCTGCAAAACCAGTGGACGGGGTGCAACCCCCTGTTGAAAAAACTGTGGATAACTCTCCTAAGAAGATGTCGTATAAGGAGATGTATCAGGCACTCAATCCCTACAAGCCACCAACGGCTGAGGAGCTGGAGGCACAGCGCAAGAAGGAGAAGAGGCAGAAGATCTTTGCTGCTCTTGGTGATGGTATCTCTGCCCTCGCTAACCTTTACTTCACCACGCAAGGTGCTCCAAACATGTACAACCCGGCTAATTCCCAGCAGGATGTCGTTAAGGATAGATGGGATAAAATCAAGCAGGAACGTGACCAGCACATGAAGGAGTACACCGAAGCCCTCATGAAAGCGCAGGCTCTTGATGATGAGAATGCGGACAATGAGCGCAAGTGGCAGCGTCTTCTACAGATTGACAAGGTCAACGCTGATAAGGCTAAGGCTGAGCAGGAGAGAAAGGATGCCATCGCTGAGGCTCAGAGATTGAAGTATGAAGCTGCTGCAAACAAGGATGACAAGCTGGCTACTTTGTACCAGCAGAAATCCGAGGCAATTGCTGCCGGTTTGCCGTATGTGGCTACCAAACTACAGGCTGAAATTGATAAGCTGAAGGCTTCTGCTGGCAAGGACAACAGACAAGGAACGTCTTCCTGGGTGTCAAGTAAAGGTGGCAAGAGCGGAGGAACTTCCTCTAACTCTGATGGAAGAAGTGGTGGCAAACCATACGGAACTTTCAATGGCGTGGAATACAAAACGAAAAGTGATTATGATAGAGCAGTTGTAAGATACGCCAAGGATAATAATATTCCGCTCACTTATAATAAAAAATCAACAGATAAGTGGGGTAAGGTTTCTACGACACAGGCGAACAGGACTATTGCTGGTCTAGCTGCGGAAGGAGAGAAACATTATGCTTCTCATGCTTCTAAGCCTACTCCAAAGCCAAAACCAGCGGCAAATCCTAAGCCACCTACTAAACCGAAGCCTGTTGTTAAGCCAAAGCCTAAGCATGCTGGCGGTGGAGGTAAGAAGAAAAGCACTGGAGGTGCATTTGATTAACCATCAAACAATACACAATGGAAGAAAAGAGATTAGCAAAGTTATATAATGCTTTGAAGGCACAGAACTATGATGTGCCTAATTCATACGATGAGTTCGAGGAGAAGCTTACACGTAAGGGTGATGATGGCGCAAGTCGTCGTCACAAACTCTACGATGCCTTGAAAAGCCAGGGCTTTGATGTTCCCGACTCATACAGCGGCTTCTATACGAAGTTGTTTGTGCCAGTGAATAGTACAACGTCAAGGGCACGTGGAGCAGGTGAAGCTCAATGGAACCCAAACCAGAAGGTTCATAAGCCAGCTACACAGTCTCCACAGGCCCAGCCTAGACGTAGCCAGGTTCACAAGTCAGTTGTGCATCAGCCAGCCAAGCCTGTAGCCCAGTCGAAGGGCACACCATTGACAGAGGCAGACAAGCGCACGTATGCATCCAATGTTGGCAATATCCTTGCTCAGGCCGATGCTTCTACACAGCGTTTCAACAACCAGATGGAATATCAGAAGGCAAACTCCGGCTTGCAGGTGAAGCCTGTAAAGCTTGGAGCGAACCGTCATGTCGTTAAGCGCAAGCCACGTTTCAACCCGGGAACTGGTAAGATGCAGTCCTCTTATATCACTGAAAGTGGAAATGAGTTCGACAACAGGGCGTTTGCGGACGTGGAGCAGAATGCCGTTGATGATTACAAGCGTAGCTTAACTGTCGATGGACAGTTGCAGGATGCTTATGCGGAGCGTGAGCGATTGAATGAAGAGGTGCGCAAGCGTATGGAGGAGATTGACAACAAGCCTAATCAGGGTTTTGCTGACTTCATGCGCATGTCTGCTGCAGCTTCAACACCAGGAGCCGGACCAGCTGGCGAGTATGATGCCGTTGATGCCAAATATACCAACGACCCTATATATACCCAGTTGATGGCAGCTCTTCGTCACAACAAGTCTGCCATAACAACACTGGAAGACAAGAAGAGTGGCAAGATAAATAGCTTCTGGCATACGCTTGCAACTACTGCGGCCAATGGATACACATTCAATGACGGCATGGGCGAGATGAAGGATGTCACTGCCCAGACACAAGCGATGAAGCATCTTGACAGCATCAACAAGAAGCTGGCCAAGGGAGAGGAACTTACTAAGGAAGAGAAGGCTTCCAAGGCTGTTCTTGATAACATGGCAGTCAATAATGCTATCCAGGGACAATATGGCGGCCAGTATGGTGCATGGTCTCGTGCTGGTGGCATGATGGCGAACTCCCTTGACTTCATGAAGGATCTTGCGTTGAACCCTGGAGCAGAAGGAATGGCCAAGGGTATTTACAAGAAGGTTGCTAATATCGGTGCAAAGCAGTTGGCAAAGGCTACCGGGGACGCTGCCGGAAAGGCTATTGCAAAGAAGCTGGCACGTGGCACATTGAAAGCTACGGGCGTATTGGTGGGTTCACATCTGACTGGAGCCATGGTAAGCAATACAACCGGTATCGGTCATACTGCTGGTACGTTTGGACAGCTTGCAGCCGGTGATGTCACAAAGGACGAGGACGGAAATTACAAAATCGAGAACCAGGATAGTGTTCTCGGTGCTTTTGTAGAGGCCGAGAGACAGCAGGCACGTGAGAACGGTTCTGAAATGTTTGGTGCTTTCATTCCTGGTATTGGCAAGGTTCTTGGCAAGAGTGCTGGCGAACTTGCAGGTAAGATTATTCCTGAAAGTGCCTTGAATGCAGCTGAAAAGGCTGGTGCTGCCGTATATAACAAGATGGGACTCTCCAAGATTTCAAATGCGCTTACCCAGGTTGGCAAGAAGGATTGGTACCAAGCGTACAACAAGATGCTTCGTGCTGGTGGTTACCAGGGCTTACCTGGCGAGGCACTGGAAGAGTATGAAGGTACTCTCTTCGATGCGCTTACAGGTCATGCCGATGATGCCTACAACGACCTTACCAATACACAGAACCATGTGGATATTTGGCTTGGTTGTGCTACCATGGGCGCTTTGCTTGGTGCCGTACCAATGACAATACAGGGTTTCCATACATCACAGTATTACCGATACAAGCACAAGACGGATACTGCTGACAAGGTTGCGTCTTTCCGTATGACTCCAGAGAAATGGGAGCCTTTGCGTGAACAGATTGATGCAACAGACAATGAGCACATGTCTGATTTCGTTACAAACAACATCCTTGGTTCCCAGGATATGCCTGTTCAGGAGAAGAAGGCAGCCCTTGATTATGTCCGTAATCTTTCAAAGATGCGTGGTTATAACCTTGCACAGGCCAATAATGCTGATGATAGCGATAAGGATGAGGATATTGAGAACTTGAATACTTCATATAGCGATGGCTACGACACTACTGATCCAGAAGAGATGAGCAACGCCAAGGCAAAACTGGATGTTGCACGTCAGAACCTGGCACAGTCTATGGGCATCGACGATATGAACGAGCTTGATTATACCATCGGGGACCCTATCCGCTACATAGAGGAGCAGAAGCACATGGGCAACACCGAAGGATTGCAGCCTGTTCTCGACTACGCCAACGCCAAGTCTGCCTATGACGGCATGGTGCAGCGTGTTCGTGATGATATTGACAGCCAGATAGAGGAAAGCAACGCACTCGTTGACAGCCATACCAACCGTACTGATGGCATGATTCATCCTGTTACCTTGAAGCTGAAGGACGAGGACAACAATGAGCAGACTGCCTATGTCATTAGCGGCAACCTTGTTCTCAACGATGATTCATCCGTCAACGATGAGCAGTCGGACAATAGCATCGTTATCATGGATGCCGAGTCGGGAAAGCTGCAGATGGTTTCCCCTAGTGCAATACACAGTGCTCAGGAACTGATAAATCCTAACCAGGAGAAGTATGAGGCTGCGGAGAATATCCGTAACCAGCATGCCCAGGAAGCGGCTGACAACATAGATGGAACCGTAAAGCAATGGAATGAGGGTGACACATACCAGGCGACTGGTGATGATGGCAGCCCTGTTACTGTTGTGCTCACTCCTAACGAGCAGGGTGTGGTTGACAATGGCGATGGAACCGTGAACGTGGTGACGCAAACTGTGTATCAAGAAGGAGAAGCTCCTGTAACTTCCGGTATCATTCAGATGCCAAAGTCTGGTATCCAGCAGATGGCAGACGAGACAAGACGTGCCCAGGTTGCAGCCCAGCAGCAGGAAGAGCAACAGGAAGCCCCTGCGGAAGGCGAGCAGGAGGATGGTCCAACTATGCCTACTTACAGCCTTTTTGATAATATCGTTATCCGTGACGAGAATGGTGAGCCTATCCGTGGCTCCATTCAAAGCATAGATGAGGACGGTATCGAGATTCACACCGAGGAACCACTCAACGGATGGCATGTGCAGGTTGTTTCACCTGAGCAGCTCGACAACATGATCGAGAGTGTGACCGATGCCAACGGCGAGTCGGTGTGGAGTCGCGAGGTTGATGCTCCTTCTGTTGACGAGACGGAGGAGAATACTCCGGTTGATGAGGAAAATACTCCGGTTGACGATGAGAATACCGAGGCGAATCCCCTTGTTGATACTGATGAGGCGGCAGCTGATGAGACCGGAAACGAACCTCAGCAACAGGAAGCCAGTGAGGAGGAAGCTCCTACACAGTCTGCCCTGGATCGTGTTCCTAAGGATGATAAGGGTGAACCTATCTATGAGCAGACCGACCCTGACACTGCATACGATGCCATCGTAGAGCAGACTGGCGGCAACGAGGATATGGCCAAGACTGTTGCTGAATCCATGGTTTCTGATATGAAGGCGTCTCTTGATAAGCTCAACAAGTGGAAACCAAAGTCTGGTGGAACCATCACGCAGAAGATTGCTGCTGAGAAGGAGCACCAGGAAGCAGTGGACCAGGCAAAGGCAAACCTGGAGCATTGGCAGAAAATCGCTGGCATCCAGCAGCAGCGCAAGAGTAAGGTCATGCTTGACGAGCAGAAGGCTGCTGACGAGAAGGCTAAGGCTGCCGCTGAGGAAGCTAAGGCACAGGCCGCAGCCAAGGAAGAGCAGGAACGTAAGGAGCGTGAAGCTGTTGACGGTGTACCTGATTGGGTGAATGATACTCCGCATGATGCACGTGCGAGGGGCTATCGTCGTTCAAATGGCCATCAGTATGCAAGACAGGAGAATATTCCTCATACAAAGGGTAAGGAGACTTCTATCAAGTTCACAGACAAGGTTTCACAACCTGGACATCTTGCGCTTATTGAGGCCGAACAGTTGCAGCCAAGTCACATAAATGGTCAGCCTAACGTGACTCACTTCATCCCAGAAGCGCAGCCAAAGAAGCGTACGGACAAAGCCAGTACCATATCTTCTGAAAAGATTGCGGCCAACATCAACCCTGCCGAGATTACATCAAGCGTTACAGCATATACTGGTGCGCCTACTGTCAATTCTCGTGGAGAGACCATCCAGGGCAACAATCGTAGTGCAGCGTTGAAGTTGATGTGGAGCAACCATGCCGACCAAGCCAGCATATATAAGCAGTATCTTATGGATCATGCCGATGAGTTCGGCTTGAAGGCAGAGGATATTGCGAAGATGAAGAACCCTGTCCTTGTGAATATGGTTGATGTTGACGACAATAAGGCCATTGAACTTGGTCAGCATAGCGCCCAGGACACAGAGAGTGGTGGCGTTGAGCGTATCAAGGTGAAGAACACCATCCAGAAGATGGGTGCTGATATGAAGTCTTTCGCCAAGAAACTGCTCGAGAGTTCCGATGATGAGGCTAGCTTCTCCCAGCTCGTTGACAAGAACGGCAACAAGGTGTTGAAGTGGATGAATGCCAAGAGCTTCATTTCAGATACACAGTACACAAGTGCGCTTGATAGCGATGGCAATCTTACTGCTGAGGCTGCTAACGACTTGAAGGGTATCATGTATGGCAGCATCTTCCAAGGTGGAAGTGAACGCCTGGAGGAGATGTTTAATAGAATGCCTGCAAAGGCGCAGCGTGCCATCCTTGCAACTGCATATCGCGACTTCAATAGCCCTAAGGAGAACCGCATGCTGAAGGATATTCAGGAGTCTATCGTGGCTTTCAATGAGCTGATGGGTGATAAGGCCTTTGCTTCGGCTACTAATTTCAAGGATGCACGTGTGGCTATTGAGGACTGGAAACGCTCTTACCAGTTTGATGATGCGACCGGAGAAGCTGTACTTCCTGATGGTAAGTTCTCGGATTTCGCCCTTCATCTTGTGGCTATGTATAAGGGTGAAACGCAGGGCTTCATCCAGCAGACGTTCAACCAACTGTTTAACCTTGTTCAAGGCTCCCAGGCGGTTGACTTATTCAACAAAGATAGTATTGACAACACTCCTCGTTCCTTGGCTGATGCCATCAACGAGGCATTAAACATTAATAATGATGGACAACAAGACAGCAATGTACTGGGTGGCAATCATCCAGCAGGCCAAGAAGGGCAGCAAGATGGCAGTGAAGCTGCTGAAACAGGAGGACCAGGCGAGGGAGGAACTGAACCTGCCAACGCTGATGGAGGACCTGGAGAGAAAAATGTAATCAACGAACTCCTTGAAAAGGGTGGTGCTACACCTATAAGCCAGGAGAGACGCAACCTTACCGATGATGGTATCGTTGCTGATGCTGACGGCAAGCCAGTTCTTCTGTATCATGGTACACTTGATAAGGACTTGAAGCTTTCCGACCTGGAGCCAGGACACAACCGGGCAGATGGGGAGAAGGCTACCTTCTCAGGTGATGGTGTGTATTTCTCTCCTTCCAGAGACGTTGCAGAGGACTACGGACACAACGGTCAGATATTCGAGGCACATGTAAGATTGAACAATCCGTTCTATCTTTTGGGTAACCCTGGCTTCGATGAAACAGAAGCTAAGGAGTTCATGTCTCTGCTGAAGAAGCAGGGTTACGACGGCATTATACATTATAATAATGTATGGAGTGTAGAGAATAGCAATATTGGTAGTGGAGAAGTCATTGTGTTCAACAACTCCAGCATCATTCCTGTAGAAAATGCAGCTGATGATGTTGAGAATGCCGAAGATGATGCAAAGGATCCATCGGATATGCTGGCTTCTGCAATCGAGTCAGGCGACAAGACTGCCATCGAAAAGGCAAAGGAGGAAGTACGTGAAAATCTGAAATCTGTTGATGAAGATATTCTCCGTATAGCTTTGTCTGATGCACCTAAGAAGCTGAGTGAATTTGATAAGGCTATGAAATCTCTTGTAGAAGACGAACTTTCTTCGAGAGGTATCAAGGTCTTTAACAGCTTTGATAATGTTCAGAAGGGTGATGTTGTTGTAGTAGAGAATGAAGGCGAAAGTGGTCAGATAACCATTGACAAGGTTCAGGGCAATTCGGTTTCGTTCACTACAGAAGATGGAGAAACTTTTGAGGACGTTCCTCTGGATACCATAGAGGAACACTTCAAAGTCATGTTCCGTAATAGCCTTCAATCATCCATCGAAGCGGCTGAGGCTGAGACAGACACCAATCCTACAGACGGACAGAAGGAAGCAGGTAATTACAAGAAGGGACACGTTAAGGTTGCTGGATTCAATATTTCCATCGAGCAGCCTAGGGGTAGTGTGCGCTCTGGAACGGATGCCAACGGCAAGAAGTGGAGCGTGACCATGAATAATACTTATGGCTACATGACCGACAACGTGGGTGTTGATGGCGACCACCTGGATGTATTCCTCAGCAATGATATTGACTCATGGGACCAGCAGAATGTTTATGTGGTTGACCAGTACAACCTTGATGGAACGTTTGACGAGCACAAGGTAATGCTCGGTTTCAACGATAGGGATGATGCTACAGATGCCTATTTCTCTAACTATGACAGTAGCTGGAGAACGAGCAAGAGAAAGATCATTACCTCTACTGTTCCTATGGATATATTCAAAAAGTGGATAGAAAGCAGTAATCGCAAGACCAAGCCTATTGCCGAGTATTCATTGGTGAAAGAGCATCTGCAAAAGTGGATTGATGAAAATTTGTATGATAAATCTCCGTTCGGACAATTCGTAGAAGACTCTGGTATTGATGTTGTGCCTAATGGTGTAAATCCGTCAGCTATCATCAAGTTCGCTGAGAAGATGTTTGGCATGTATGATTCACAAACAGATGATTATCCATCATACAAAGCCAAGGTAACAAGTGTAGAGGTTCCTGCCGATAAGCTGTATCAATCAGAAAAGGAATGGTTCCATCTTGTCAAAGGAAATTATGTTTCCGTTACCGATGGAAAGAACGAGCGCAGTTATGATCTTGTTGCCCATAAGGATGCGCAAGGACACTTGAAGTCTGTATCAGTTGTCAAGTATCACGACTTTGACGGAAAGGAAAAGGCAGATTCTGATAAGGCTGCTGACACCATGGCTGATGAAACACAGACCAACGACTACACAGTAGAGCCTGCCAAGTACACAACCAAGCGTGGCAAGGTGCTTGATATGCAGCTTGTCAAGTTTGCAGACGAACTGGGCGAAAAGCAAAGTGCGGCTGTTTCACTGGCTAAGTCCCTTAAAGGCTGGTACGACAAGAAGCAGGGTGGCTTCATGATGCGTAGCATCGAGGATGCCAAGAAACTTACTGATGCAGTATTGGGTGAAGATAGCGAAGCACTGGAGAACGCAAAGCCTCTTACCCTTCAGGATATGAAGGATTCGGTATTCCCAGAGGATGAGTTCCATGGTGGTGATACGGTTTGGAGTATTCCTCATGGTGAGAATAAGACTATCCTTATGGCTCATCACATGCAAATGCCAGATGGCCGTAGTTTCATTCAGAGCTATTCTTTCACAGATGGTACGAGCGCAACTGCCCAGGAAGTTGAGGCGGCACATGATGTTGCTAAGAAAAGCAAATCATCTTTGAATAATACCAAACTTATAAAGGAGGTGATTCAAGGCAATGCTATCATGTGGGCTAAGAATTATGCCAAGAATGTAAGGAAAGGCGACTTGAAGACTGCTCGTAAATGGTATCAATCTATTGGTGATAGTGTTCGTAGAATGCGTGATTTCAAAGATGTTCATGAGGCTAATGCTTGGTTGGACAACGTTCTTCTACCATATATTATGAGTGATGAGTTCAGACCGGATGAACCATTGATTGACAAGGCTGCACGTATCGCCAAGAAGGAGGAGGTCAAGAAGAATCCTAGTGGTGATGTGCTTGTTACTGATGATGAGTACGAGACTTTAAAGAAGAGAATGCGCATGAAGTTGCGTGGTCAGCTGAATATGGGTATTGATCCTGAGATTCTAGAGATTGGTATCTCGATGGCTGTGTATCATATTGAGAGGGGCGCACGTAAGTTTACTGAGTATGCCAAGGCTATGATAGATGATATGGGTGATGATATTCGTCCATACCTGAAGTCGTTCTATAATGGTGTCCGTGACCTTCCTGAGGCAATAAAGGCTGAGCTTGACAGGGATATGTCTTCTTATGAAGAGGTTGCAGGCATTGACGTGGCGAACTTTGATAAGCCATCCAAGGATATTATGGAGCAGGCAGCACAAATCGCAGCTGAGACTGAGGTTGAGAAGCAGGCAGAGGAAGCTAACAAGAAACTCGTCGAAGAGCGCAACGCACGTCGTACCATGGACAAAAAGTCTTTCCGTCCTGCTACGGAAGCTGATGTGGAAGGCAACGGTATGGTTTACTATGAAGGTAAGCCTACACACGTCATGATGGTTGTCCGTAAGGGCGAGCAGGTAGGTGCAGCGCAGTTCGGTGAGTCATATATTGACAGAGTCTATTTGACCAATGGCAAAGACGCAAAGCTCGAAGACCTCCAGGTTGAGGATACTCAGGCTAAAGACGAGAAGAAGAAGGAGACTGTTGTTAAGGAGGTTAATGTGGAAAGCTTATTCAATGCCTTGCATACCAACGGCAAGACCAAACTGAGCGACCACACCGTTCCTTCTTCTGATGTTGACAAGGCTGTAAAGGAAGCAAAGAATTCCATGGCTAAAAAGCTGGAGCAGGTGAAGGAGCAGCTCAGCAAGAAGATGCTTGAAGAGCAGTTGGCGCAGCGTGAGAAGTTTATTGATGAGTTGGGCGACCGTGTGAAAGCTGGCGAGAAGAAAGGCACATTTGCCGGCACAAAGAACGTTGACCTGGAAGCTACCTTACTGAAGTGCTTGGGTGAACGTGAGGCGTTCAGCGAAGCACTTGATAATTTCTCTGCTGAGCCTAAGAAGGCTGAGCCTGCAAAGGAGGATAGCAAGGAGAACAGTAACGGCAAGCGTACCAAGGAACAAATCAAGTCTGACTACAAGAATATTGTCATGGAGTTGGAAAAAGATTGGTCTGAGAAGAAACCTCATGAGATGTTGACTCTCTTGGAATCTTTGAAGAAACTTTCTGATGAGGCTAAGGGGCTTGGTTTTGAACTGCTTGATTCCAATGGCAGAATTAATGTGTTCAATCTGGAGTATGGTGCAAGAAAGAGCTTAGGCCAGGTGGTTGGCGAACGAGTAGTTCCGGTTGATGAACATACCGACAGAGTCGAGCACGATGTGACAGAGCCTTTCTTGTTTGACTACAACCATATAACCCATGTGGTTAGTAACAAGCCTGCAAAGGAGAAAAAAGAGACTCCAAAGAAAAATAATCCGGTTAAGGAGAAGAAGTCTCGTAAAAAAGCAGTATCTTCGCAGGTGCATATTGCAGACCTGTTCGATAACGGACAGGAAACAGAAAGTGAAACTTTAAACAGTAACGACAATGACAGAACAGGAAAAGAAATATCTCAAGGAGATAGGGTGCAGCGAGAAGGAGATAGCGAGGAGAGAACTCGAGGAGAGAATCGACAAGGCTCAGACGGAGTATTGCCGAAAGAACCTGCTGAGCGGGAGCATGCTGTCAACACACGCGTGGACGGAAATCTACAAGAAGGCCGGAATGACGGACGAGGAGATCAAGGCGTATCGTCAGGAGAGGGAGAAGTACTCGGACGCCCTGAACGATCCGCTGGACGCTTACAGGGACTAGAGCCGGAGGAGCGCAAGAATACCCATAACAACCATGGCAAGCGTGGTATGGAGTATGCTCCAAAGTCTGTAGATGCACGTATTACTGCCAACATCGAGGCTATTGAGTTGGCACAGAAGCTACTGAGAAGTGGTGAGCAAGCCACACCTAGACAGATGGCTGTTCTCCGCAAGTTCAGCGGTTGGGGTGGCCTGGGTAAGGCATTCACCCAAAGCTCATGGGGCTGGGGTGAAGATACACCTCCTAAGAAGCTACGCAAGCTGTTGGGCAATGAAGCTTACCAGCAGGCGGTGATGAGTGCAAACAGTTCGTTCTACACACCTACACATATTATTGATTCCCTTTGGGATATTGCTACACAGTTGGGATTCAAGGGTGGAACCATCCTGGAAGGCTCGGCAGGTATCGGAAATATCCTTGCCCAGATGCCGACAGAAATCAGCGACCGCAGCGATATTCATGCCGTAGAGATTGATAACACGGCAGGTGGCATTCTTTCTCTGCTCTATCCTGATGCCCAGGTTGACATCCAGGGATTCGAGCAGACCAAGATAGAGAACGGAAGCGTTGACCTTGCCATTACAAACGTTCCGTTCGTCACTGGCTTGAAGGTGAAGGATGAGAGCGGTGACAAGGACTTGTCTTCTAAGTTCGGAAACATTCATGACTTCTGCATCGCCAAGAACGTTCGCAAGTTGAAACCTGGTGGTATCGGTATCTTCATCACATCTAGTGGTACGCTCGACAAGTCGCAGAAACTTCGTGACTGGGTAATCAACCAGGGTGATTCTGATTTCATCGGTGCATTCCGCTTGAACAACAACACCTTTGGTGGCACATCCGTAACTAGTGACATCCTTGTTGTCCGCAGACGTGTGAACGGACAGAAATCGGCTAATGCCATTGATGTTGGTTCCACCAGCGGTGAGCGTGTTGTCAGCTATGACACTGGTGAGACTCGCAAGGTTGACGGTAAGGAGAAGCCTGTAATCAAATCTTTATCGCTTGATTACAACAAATATTTCCAGGATCATCCGGAAATGATGGCAGGAAAGATGAAGTTCGGCTTCGAGGAAGGTGACACCTACCGTCCTACAAGTATGGGTCTTTTCCCTGCAAGGGGATTGAACCAGAAGAATATGCTGACTGATTTCGTCAATTCTTTCGCCAGTATGAAGGAGGACAACGCTCCAGTTGAGAATACCGAGGAGGAGAGCAACCGAATTGTGTATGAGAAACTGGGGCCTGATGTAAAGGAAGGCAGCATGATCGTTGACAAGAATGGTAACATTTGCCTTGCTCAATGGGGTAAGGCCGTACCTCTTATGTCTGCTGCAAAGAAGGGTGAGAAGGCTAGCGATAGCGATTTGATTACCCGTTTCCAGTCTAAGAAGGTAAAGGGTCATACCAAGGTTGAGTGCTTCAACGCTTACTCTGCCATCAAGTCAGCGCTTAATGATGTGCTTGCATACCAGACGGAGAACGAGAGCGACAAGGGATTGAAACCTCTGCTTGATAAGCTCAACAAGGCATACGATGACTTTGTAGCTACCTACGGCCACTTCAACAAGAATACACAGTTGGCATTCCTCCGCAAGGATGTTGACTATCCTAACGTGTTCTCGCTTGAAACTTACGAGGACGTGAGCGACAAGGAAGGTGGCCATACCGAGCATTTCGGCAAGAGTGACATCTTCAGCAAGCGTGTGGTTGAGAAGGCCAAGGAGCCTAAGCCTCATAACGTGAAGGATGCCATCATTACCAGCATGTACCAGAACGGACGTGTTGACGTGGAGTATATTGCCAATGCTTTGGGCAAGTCGGAAGACGAAGTGAAGAACGAGATTATCAATAGCGGTCTTGGCTTCGAGAATCCTATCACCCGTCAGATTGAGGTTTCCTACCAGTACAAGAGTGGAAATGTGCGTGAGAAGCTCCGCCAGGCTTTGGACAACAACGAGGGTGGACGATACAATACCAACATCAAGGCTTTGGAGAGTGTTATCCCTATGAACATTCCTGCACACTTGATTAACTTCACGTTCGGTTCTTCATGGATTGATCCGAAGTTGTACGAGGACTATGTGAAGGAAAGAACCAACGTGAATGTGAAGTTTACTTCTGCCGGTGGTACCTGGTTTATGGATGCTCCTGATTACATCAACGAGGAAAAGGACAATTCCTTTGGCGTGAAGAGTTTGCTGTTCAACAAGATTATTCCTGGACACCAGCTTATCGAGGCTGCCATTCAGAATAAATCCATCATCGTTTCCAGAACCTACAAGGAGAACGGCAAGGATGTAAGGGAGACTGACCGTGATGCGACACAGGCTTGCAGCAACAAGATTGACGAGATACGACAGGACTTCCAGGACTGGGCAAGAGGTAAGATGCAGCAGGATGAGCAGTTGTCTGCAAAGATTGAGGCAGACTATAACGAGCAGTTCAACAACTACGTTCCGCTCTCTATCCCGGATGATTTTGCACCTTCGCGTTATCCTGGCATGGCTCCAAGACTGGATGGAAGCGACAGAGACTTCAACCTTTACTCATACCAGGCAAAGGCTGTTGTGAAATGTGTGACTCAGCCAACCATGCTGGCACACGAGGTGGGTACCGGAAAGACCTTCACCCTTATCACTACTGCCATGGAGATGAGAAGACTGGGTACAGCCAAGAAACCTATGATTGTCGTGCAGAACGCAACCGTAGGCCAGTTTGTGGCATCAGCCAAGTCGCTCTATCCAAAGGCTAAGATTCTTACCCTGGAGGATTCAGACAGAAATGCAGAGGGACGAAAGAACTTCTATGCCAAGATTAAGTACAACGACTGGGATATGATTGTTGTTCCTCAGTCAACCTTTGAGTTTATTCCGGACAGCGAGGAGCGACAGATACGCTTCATCAATGACAAGATCGAGGAGAAGCTTCTTGTCCTTGAGCAGATGAAGGATGCAGACAAGAGTGGCAACAACATGATAACCCGACAGGCCGAGAAGGAAATCGAGGACTTGCAGCAGCAGCTTGCAGACATCACCAGCAACATGACTACCAAACGCAAGGATACCGCAGCCCAGCTGAAGAAGAAGGAGGTAACCAAGCAGAATGCCGAGGTAGAGGCCAAGGAGATGCTTGACAGACGTACCGACGATGTGGAGAACTTCGACGATATGGGCATTGATGCACTTCTTGTTGATGAGGCTCACGAATACAAGCATCTCGGCTTTGCAACAGCCATGCAGCGTGGCGTGAAGGGTATCGACCCTTCTTACTCCAAAAAGTCGCAAGGTGTGTATTTGAAGACGCAGGCCGTGCTCGAGAAGAACAATGGCCGCAATGTGGTGTTTGCTACAGGTACTCCTATCAGCAATACTGCCGCTGAGGTTTGGACGTTCATGCGCTATCTCATGCCTGCTGACACCATGAAGCAGTATGGCATCTACTACTTTGATGATTTCGTCCGTAACTTCGGTAACTTGAAGACGATGGCAGAGTTTACCACCAGCGGAAAGTTCAAGGAGGTGAACCGATTTGCAGGTTACATGAACCTTCCTGAGCTTGCACGTATCTGGTCGGGTGTTTCTGATATTGTCCTTTCCAAGGAAGTAGAGGACTTGAAGTCGAAGCTTCCAAAGATGGAGAACGGCGACAAGGCAACAGACATCTACCTGCCTCAGACCAAGGCTTTGCGTAGGGTAATGAAGTTTGTCCGCAAGAGACTTGAGGAATTTGAGAACATGAGTGGAAAGGAGAAGAAGGAGAATTCTGCCATCCCTCTTACCATGTATGGCATAGCTGCAGCAGCAGCCGTTGACCCTCGACTCGTGCTCAAAGATGCAGCGGACGAGCAGTACAGCAAGACCAACGAGACCGTGAGACAGACTTTGAGATCACTGAAGGATTCGGAGAAATATCATGGTACCGTGGCCATCTTTGCTGACCATTATCAGAATGCCTCAACCGGCTTCAACCTTTATGAGGATATTCGCAACAAGCTTATCAAGGCTGGTGTTCCTGCCGAGCAGGTTGTTGTTATCAAGTCGGGAATGACCGTCAAGAAGAAGCTCGACATCTTCGACAAGGTGAACCGTGGTGAGATACGTGTTATCATGGGTAGTACATTTACCCTTGGTACCGGTGTGAACATCCAGGAAAGATTACATACCCTCATCCATGTGGATGCACCTAACCGCCCGATGGACTATACGCAGCGCAACGGACGTGTTATCCGACAGGGTAACTTGTTGAAGAAATGGGGCATCCCTGTACGTGTGCTTCGCATGGGTGTGGAAGATAGCCTTGATGTTACTGCTTACCAGCGTTTGGAGACCAAGGGAGCCATTGCTGACAGCATCATGCACAGCAAGGATATGATTGCCAACAGCATGAGTAACCGTGTGCTTGAAGAGGAGAGTGACATCTTCGGTGATACCGTAGCCCAGTTGTCGGGTAGCGAGTATGCCTTGAAGAAGAACGAGGCAGAACGAGAGTTGCGCAGACTGGAAGGTCGCAAGAAGCAATGGGAGTTTGACCAGATTTACATACACAGCAGAAAGCCGCTGCTGGAGGAGCGTATCAAGAAGGTTCAGGCCTTTGCCGACAGACAGAAGACTCGCCTCGACGGAATCAAGAAGACGTTTCCTGATGGTAAGTTCAAGAAGATAAGCATTGGAAAGCATAGCTTTGCCAGCGTTGCCGACATGGAAGATTACTTCAAGAACTACAACAAGAAGGTGATTGAGAATCAGGAAAAGATACGTGACGAGGATTCGCCAGAGGGGTTGATAAACATGGACCTTGCCATTAACATTGACGGTTATAATTTTGTCGCACATACGGAGATTCTCAATTACTTGGGCAGCGTATCTCGCACCATGACCTACTCTTGCGATGAGCTGGGCATCAAGGACGAGCAGGTAAGACAGGGCTACTTGAAGAATGCCATCAACGACATTATAGATAATGTGGTGAGTGGAAAACGCTTTGAGGAGTCTATCTCCCGACAAGAGGCTGAGATTACCAAGGATAAGGCAGACATCCAGGAGTTGAACAAGCGAGATGGTAAGCCGTTTGCCGAAGAAGACAAGCTGGTTAGAGCGCAGGAACTCTTTGAAGAGTACTCCGAGAAGATGAAGGAGGAAATGGAAAAGAAGGAGGCCAAGTATGCCAAGCTTGACAAGGAGGTTGAGGATCTCGATGAGGATGCTTTCTCTTCGCCTGGTGATGAGGAGGAAGATGATAACCTGTATCGTGACGCTACAGAGGACGAATCGGCATGGCTGGATTCCCAGGAGACAGTGAAGGTTTACCGTGCCATGCAGGTGATTGACGGAAAGTTGTATCCACCGATGATGGCAGCCGTTAAGGGTAAGCTTGTCATGCCACGTGAACTTGGCACATGGGAGGTTGCAGATGAGCGTGAGGACATCATCAAGTTTACCAAGACGAACAAGAATGGTGATGTGGTTGGCTACGTTGACCTTGACAAGGGAAGCAAGGATGCTACCGGCAAGAAGGCTACGGTGACTCGCGATGTGGCTTACAATCCTTATTGGCATACATCACGCTCACCATTGAACGACCAGTTCTCTTCTGCATGGATCAGACCGAACATTGTTACCGTTGAGGTGGAAGTTCCGGTGTCTGAATTATCCAGCGGCTATCGTGCGAAGTTCTCGAAAGACCCTGTAGGTGAAACAGACTGGCATGCCGGTCCGGTAACCAAGCAGTTGGTTGACCAGGGCCATGAGCCACGAAAGGTTATCCTTTCCCGTTACGACAAGCCTGTACGTGTATTGTCAAATGCGGAAGTTGCCGACCGCATAGCTTCATACGTAAGGGGGTATGATGTTGTCATTCCTGAGAATGTTGTTACTCCGCAGGTTAAAGTTGAACTTGAAAAGCGTGGTGTTAAGATTGGTGAGCCAAAGGGAGTTAAGAAGAGTGAGCAGATAAAAGAAGCTATAGAAAAGGGATTGTCTGTAGTGAATGACGTTAACCGTGAGGGTGATGGCATCATCAGCGATGCTGATATTTCTCTTCTGAATGACCCTATGAGCAGGATGATGGGCGAGAGCCGTTTCACACCTGAGCAGCAGGAGAAGTTTGCAGCAATGGAGCGTGAGCGCATGGCACGACATGTGGATGAGCTTGCAGAGAAGTTACACCTTAATAATATAGAGGTGGTGACTGATGCTTCAACGCTGACCGGTAAGCGCAAGAAGGCGAAGGGTTTCTATAACAGACATACTGGCAAGATTACCATTGTGGTTGAGAATCATCGTGATATTGAAGATATTGAGCAGACTGTGTTGCATGAGGCTGTAGCCCATTATGGCTTGCGTCAACTCTTCGGTACACACTTCGATGATTTCCTGGACAACGTGTTCAACTATGCCGAGGAAGGTATCCGCAGGGAAATCGTGAATCTTGCCAAGAAGCACTCTTGGGACTTCCGCACCGCTACAGAGGAATATCTTGCCGGGCTTGCGGAGCGTACCAACTTTGAGCGTGCCATGGAGAGTGGATGGTGGCAGACCATCAAGCGTGTGTTCCTGAATATGCTTCATTCCATCGGTTTAAAGGGTTATCAGGGCGAGACCCTTACAGACAACGAGCTTCGCTACATACTGTGGAGAAGCTACGAGAACCTGGCAGAGCCTGGGCGTTATCGCAGCATCATGGGCGAGGCTGCTGATATTACCAAGCAAATGGAGTTGGGGGTTGGCAATTATGCCAAACCTTCAACCTCCGGTGGTACCATGGTAGCGGAAGACATTGATGGTCTAAAACGAGACAATAGTACCTTTAATGCTCAATTGACAAAATATCAAGCAGGTGATATGACCTCAAATGAATTCTTGAATGTTGGAAATCCAAGAGGTATTATGAAGCTGTTTTTGCCTGACTTGCCAATAATCATGCGCCAACGTGTGATTAGAAAGGGAATAGAGAAAAAACATAATGTGGCAATAGAAGGCTTGTATGACATGCCAAAGCATTTGTCAGCACCTATTTTTGTGTTCCAGCGAGACGAAAACTCTCTTGGAATATTGACAGAAATGAAGGATCGTGAAGGAAAGAATATTTGCGTGGCAATAGAATTGAGCCGATTAATACAAAATGGTAAGGAATATCTCGAAGTAAATGACGTACGTTCTTTTCATGGAAGGGAATTTAAAAATATAGTAGAACCGATAGTGAATAACAAGACGCTAAAATGGGTAGATAAAGAGAAAGGACTCTCTTATCTCTCCTCAGCGTCACAACCGGTTCAGCAGGAAATAGATAAGGAAGTCCTTAATACTGCTGCAAAGATAGTGGAAAATTTCGATAATCCTGTAAAGAATGACGAAAATCTTTCAGAAGATGATGAACTTTTCCGTGATGGCGATGCTGCTGAGTATGAGAAGGCACATGCTAGAAACATCTACGACCAGCGTGTTAAGCGTGGAATGTTCCAGATGCAAGAGGCGATGCAGGACTCAATGCTCAGCTTGAAGGAAGCCATGAATGCCGTATTGAAGGCAGAGGGGAAGAGCAAGGTACACATCGAGGATGTGGCAGGATTCGAGAATCCATACCTGGGTGAGAACCGTCTTTCATCCGTGAACCAGGCAGAGTGCAAGGCATTTGCGCAAACTTTGTTCAAGCCTTTGTTGAATGAGGTGAGCCGTCTGGCAGAGAATGCAGTGGAGCGTACGATGCTTACTGATTACATGATGGCCAAACATGGACTGGAACGTAATGTTGTCATGGCTCGCAGAGATGCAGAGAAAAAGGCAAACGAGGAGTTCGGCAAGGAGTTGGCCAAAGCCCAGCGAGCTGTAGCAAAAGACCCACTCGACCAGGATGCCATAGACCGCCTTGAAGACGTGAAGCAGAAGAAGCATGACCGTGAAGAGGAATTGTACTTTGAAAACAGAGGCAGAGACTATGCAGGTCTCACGGCTTTGACTGGAAAGGAAGATATTGGTGAGGCTGAGCTGAAAGCATCATCCATGGTTAGCACGTATGAGACGTTGAATGCTACGGATAAGCTTTGGAAACAGGTTAATGCCGTGACCGGTGCAACCTTGCAGAAGGCTTACGAAAGCGGTTTGATGAGCAAGGAGACCTTTGACGACATCAACTCCATGTATGAGTACTACATACCTCTTCGTGGCTTTGATGAGAAAACAGGAGAGGATACTTACGCTTACTTGTCAGACAAGAACAGTGCATTCAATGCACCTTTGAAGACAGCCAAGGGACGTAAGAGCAAGGCTGATGATCCGTTTGCTAACATGGAGAGCATGGCCGAGAGTGCCATCATGCAGGGCAACCGTAATACTCTTGTCAAGCAGAAGTTCCTGAACTTCGCCCTTAATCATCCTAGCGACCTTGTGAGCGTCAGCAACGTATGGTTGGAGCATGATGATGTGACAGATGAGTGGAAGCCAGTGTTTGCGGGCAACCTCAGCGAGAATGACAGCCCTGCCGAAATCGAGCAAAAGGTTAAGGACTTCAACGACCGCATGCAGGAGTTGTGCAAGAATGAGCCGGACAAGTACAGAAGCCAGAAGGAACATCCGGACATTCCATATCGCGTTGTTGAGAGTCGCGACTTGAAGCAGCATCAGGTTCTCGTGAAGAGAAACGGAGTTGAGTATGTGGTAACCATCAATGGCAACCCACGTGCGGCACAGGCGTTGAACGGACAGACCAACCCGGACAATGACAATGCCGGTGCTATTGGTGCCATTCTCCGTGCAGGTGAAGCCCTCAATCGCCAGCTCAGTGCATTCTACACGACACGAAATCCAGATTTCGTTGTGTCAAACTTCATCCGTGATGCCCTGTATGGTAATACCATGGTGTGGGTGAAGGAAGGTGCTAACTATGCGGTGAGATACAACAAGAACTTCATGAAGGTGAATCCTGCCATCATGAAGATACTTTTCTCCAAGCTCCGTAATGGTACGCTTGACATGAACAACGAAACGGAAAAGATGTTCAAGCTGTTCATGGATAACGGAGGCGAGACCGGCTACTCTACCGTAAGGGACATCGAGAAGCACAAGAATGACATCAAGCGAGAGTTGAGACGTGCCGGAAGAATTTCCATCGGTAAGGCATGGAGTCTGCTTGGTGAACGCCTTGATGAATACAACCGTGCGGTTGAGAACTGTGCCCGCTTTGCTGCCTTCATGACATCCCGTCAGATGAAGCGCTCTATCGACCGAAGCATCTATGATGCCAAGGAGATTAGCGTGAACTTCAACAAGAAGGGTAGCGGTGCAAAGTTCATGGGCGCAAACGGCCAGACCTTCGGGGGCAACACGGCAGCCTTCGTATCAGGACTTGGAAGAAGCTTCTACGTCTTCTGGAATGCAGCAGTGCAAGGAACTACAAACTTCGGAAGACAGCTTGGACGGCATCCCGGAAAGGCGCTTACAGGTGTAGGTGCTATGTTCATGCTCGGTTTGCTGATGGCTGCGATCGGTAGCGGTGACGATGGGGATGATGGCGACAAGAACGCATATTACAACCTTCCTGAGTACGTGAGACGTTCAAACATCGTGTTCCGTCTTCCTGGCATGGATGAGCAGTGGATAAGTATCCCTCTCCCTGTTGAGTACAGAGCCATGTACGGAATGGGCGAGCTTGCCATGAGTGCTGTAAGCGGAAAGGAACATTACACAGGCGAGGAGCTGGCAAACCAGATTGCAGGCCAGTTCAGTCAGCTTATGCCAATAGACTTCCTTGAAGGTGGCGGAGTCTGGAACGCCTTTGTTCCTTCTTCTGTCAAGCCTTTCGCAGAGGTGATAGCAAACAAGTCGTGGACGGGTATGCCTCTCTACAAGGATACTCCTTGGAACAAGGATATGCCAGAGTGGACAAAGTCTTACAAGAGCGGCAACAAGTATCTTATAAACCTGGCTGCCGTCATGAACGATGTGAGCGGAGGCGACCAGTACACAAAGGGTTCCATCGACATCAACCCGGCAAAGGTTGAATATCTGCTGAACGGTTACTTTGGTGGTGTCAGCAACACCATCGACAAGACATCCAAGATGTTTGATACCATGTTCGGAGACCGTGAGTATGACCCTAGAAACTGGCTTATCCTCAACCGTGTATTGAAGAATGGTGACGAGCGTACGGAGTACCGTGCCATCAACAACGAATACTTCCGCATGAAGGAAGAGCATGACAAGATCAAGTCACGACTGAAGCATTATGAAGATGATACCAGTAATGGAGTCATGGACTATGCAGACAAAATCAACTGGCTCTACAACTCACCGGAGTATCGGCGCATGGAAATCTATGAGAACTATTCGGCAAACATCGACGCATACAACAAGGAGCTGAAGGAGCCTTTGAGTGACAAGGAGCGCAAGGAGGTTACAGACGGACTGAACGCCCTGAAGAAGCAGCTCGTCTATGCAGACAGCTTTACGAGAATGGACGTTGACGACCTCATGAAGGAACGCTCAAAGTTGCAGGAGAAGCTTTCAAAGGCTACGGACTTGCAGGAGAAGAGTGACATCGGTTACTTGCTCATGCTCATTCAGACAGAGCTAAAGGCTAACGGCCGTAAATAGTTAAACTTAGTATGGCGGCATTTATTCATATATTTGCCGCCATACACATTAATACATTATTATTATGGCAGTAGCAACAAAGAAAAGAGCTAAGCTATACCGTTTGAGTAACATCATGCCGAAGACTCCGGCATTGGACGAAAGCGTTATAGATAGTGTGAGAAGAGCAAAGAATTCCGACGACCGCAGACGAGGTTTTGACATTCTCATGGAAGCCAGCCTGTACTACAGCAATATGGATGATTACCGCAGGGACCGCCAGCGAAACAAGAGATATTGCTATGGCAAGCAGTGGGACGACATCATCGAGGTTGACAATAAACGCATGACGGAGGAGGAGTATATCAAGAGCCAGGGAAATATTCCGCTGAAGAACAATCTTATCAGAAGATTGGTGCGAAACGTGATAGGTGTGTACCGTTCCCAATCGAAGGAGCCGACATGTATGGCAAGAGATCGAGACGAGCAGAAGCTTGGCGAGACCATGAGCACCATTCTGCAGTACAATATGCAGCTTAACCGCATGAATGGATTGCTGGCACGCACGATGGAGGAGTTCCTTATCTCCGGCTTTTGCGTTCACCGCAAGTACGCATGCTGGAAGAATGACCGCTTTGACTGCTGGACAGACTACGTTCAGCCGAACAACTTCTTCATAGACTCCAACATGAGAGACCCACGAGGATGGGACTGCACGATGCTTGGAGAGATACATGACATTTCGTTTGGTGACCTTTGCGGCCAGTTTGCCAAGTCGCCAGATGATTACAAGCGATTGAAGGAGATTTACCGTCATGCTGCAGATAAGGCATGCGTTTCGATGTATGCAGACCAGTTCGGCTATCCAGCACAGAAGAACTGGAACTTCTTCGTGACGACTGACCCTAGCCGATGCCGTGTGATAGAGGTATGGAAGAAGGAGCAGAGAGACCGTTACAGATGTTATGATCCGCAGAATGGAAGCCGATTTAAAATAGACCTGGAGGATTACAAGGAGCTTGTCTTTGACGAGAACGAAAGGCGATTGCAGCAGGGTTTGGAGGACGGTATTCCTGAAGAGGAGATTCCTTTGATTCAGAAAGAGTGGTTCACCGACAACTACTGGTATTACTATTATATCAGTCCGTTTGGTGACATCCTGGAGGAGGGCGAGACTCCATACGAGCACAAGAGTCATCCTTATGTGTTCATGGCATATCCTTTCATTGACGGAGAGATACACAGTTTCGTGGCTGACGTGATAGACCAGCAGCGCTATGTGAACCGCCTCATCACCCTTTACGACTGGGTAATCAGAGCAACCGCCAAGGGTGTGCTTCTCGTTCCGAAGGACTGCTTGCCGGAAGGCGTATCCATTGAGGATATTGCTGAACGCTGGACAGAGGTTAACGGAGTGATTGTGTATGAGCCTAGCGAGAGCGGGCAGATTCCGCAGCAGGTTGCAGCAAGCTCGGTAAACATCGGAATCGGAGATTTGCTCAGTATGCAGCTGAAGTTCTTCGAGGATATTTCGGGCGTGAATGGAGCCTTGCAGGGTAAGCCTGGCTATAGCGGCACGAGTGCAGCACTCTACAGCCAGCAGACGCAGAATGCCACGACTTCACTTCTTGACATTCTTGAAGTGTTCAGCGAGTTCATCCGTAATGGAGCCATCAAGGACGTTAAGAACATACAGCAGTTCTATGATGATATTACCATGGCAAACATTGCCGGTAAGAACGCAGCTGAAATCAAGCGTGACCCTCAGAAGATTAGAGACGTTGAGTTTGACCTTAACGTTACCGAGAGCACGACAACTCCTGTATATCGCCAGCTGAGCAATGATATTCTCATGCAGCTCTGGCAGGCTCAGGCTATCAGCGTGGAGCAGCTTTTGGAAAATGGCGACTTCCCATTTGCAGACGATCTCTTGCAGAGCATCAGAAGCAACAAGGAGGCCATGGAGCGTGGCGAGCAGATGCAGGGTGTTTCTCCGGAGCTTATACAGAAGGTTCAGCAGCAGGTGCATGCAGCCCCACGTGCAGCACAGTTGTTGCAGAGATATATGCAGCCTCAGCAGCAGGCAGCGTAATGGGGACAGGCGATGGAATCGCCTGGAACGGTGGCCGGAATGTGGCTTGAACGGAAAAGGCCGGGTAGTTGTTTCTACCCGGCCTTTTATTTATATGGTGGCAGCTGATACCACTTTCTTCTTTGCTGGGGCAAACTCATTTACCCTCATCACTATTTTCGGTACCGGCATCTCGAAGAAGCAGATGTGAAGACCGATGGCTCTTGTCATGAGCAAGTCGTCGTGCGCACCTACGATGGCACCATACGCACCATTAGGCTTCTTCTCGTAGTTGATGTACTCGTCGAGACAACGCTGGTCTCTCTCGATGTACATGTTCTCACGGATAACCCTTACCAGGGTTGTTATAATCATCGGCTTTGTAGATACGTTTGTATGGAATCCGTATTTCTTAGGAGCCTTCTTCTTAATATCCTCTGCACTCTGCTTGCGTGCGTAGAGGTGCTTGTACACACTTCTTATCTGGTTGAGGATAAATCCGGACTGGTCTCCCTCGGTGTCTCGCTCCTTGTCGTGCGTCTCGAGCGTGTTTGACTCAATGACGAGCAGGGAGTTGTCGTAGAACTTGGCTATCTGTGCAGCCTTCCATGCCAGGAGATCAATATCTATATGGCCGTACCACTGGGCAACGACGCAAGGTTTGTCGCCTTCCATCATCCAGTATCTATCGAATACGACAATGACGGACCAGTCTGCCTTGTTGGAACGTCCGCCTACATCGACAACCGTAAGATACCTGTTCGTGACCTTTTCGTCTTCCCATATCTCGGGGAGACTCCAGACCCACAACTGGCCTTGCGCATCCTGCGTGAACTTCAAATCCATCAGGGCTTCCTTGCCCTCATCACCCTTGCCGTACACATCACCCACATAGCGAGGAGGGCGGACTGACTTCTCGAGAACCTCGACCTTGTATTTGTCGAAGACACGCTGTCCGGAGTGGACAAACGCCTCAACGTCGTCGGATGGGAACTCGGCTGCCATCTGTCCATGATCGTTGTATTTCTTTCGCTCCTCCACATACCAGTTGATGGCTTCGAGCGTTGCGCCCTTGTTCCAGAGCCACCAAAGGTATTTGCCTGGCTCCTCACGGTCGGACGGGATATTGTCGTTATTGCGGTTCTTCCAGAGCCATTCAGCAAACTTCTTTTTCTTCTTCTCGCTGTCGAAGGCAAGTGTGTATTGCTCGATGTCGAACCATGACACGAACATATTTTCAAACTGTGACTGCTTTTTCTTTGCAGCCTCGTACTCGCGATGGAAGAAGTTTCCGGTTCCGTTTGCCGTTGACTCGTACACAATCATTGTGTATGGTTTCAGCAGGATACCTGACGTTGCAGAGCGCACGATGTCTTCCGGTTTCTTTCCGTCCGTCGCCTTCCATATACCCACCTCGGACAGGTGGACAAGGTTGTAATCACCGCCACGGCATGAATCCGGGCGTTCTGCTGTACCAATCTTTATCTTGCAGTTGCGCTGAGGTACACGGTGGATGGCACCGGACTTTCCGACACCTACGAGCTTAGGTTCGTTCTCGTTGTATTCCTCACCCAGCTTGTACAGGAACTCAATAGGATATTCGGCTATCATGCGGTCGAACATATCCTTGATCTCGTCGGAACCTGTACCCTGGTGTGCGATGATGAGTGAGTTGAGACCTACACGGTGTACAAGCTGCAACCATGCCATGTACAGCTGCGATGTAGTTGAGCCTCCCCACTGGCGTGCCTTCAGCAGGATGATGCGGATAGGTTTTCCACGGCTTCTGTATTTTTCGAGTTTCTTGACGAACCTGCGTTGTGGTCTTGTGAGTCTGAAAAGGCAGTCGGTTCCTCCACCTTTTCGCTTGATATACACAAAGCAGGCTGCCCAGAAGGCGAAGTCGTACCGCATTCGCATCCTGGTAAACTGTTCCAGTACTTTCTGAAAATCCTCCTCCGTGACTTCCTCCACCTCCATATAATCGAGGAGGAATCTTTCAATAGACCCTGCTTCTACTATCTGCTTGACCAGCGGTATTCGCATCATCCTTACAGGCAACCATTGGTCGGGCAGGGGATGGTCGGAGATGTGTACCTTGACACGTGATCCGATAGAACCTTCTCCGGTGACCGGGTCGAACTTGGCATAGATGATGGCATTTCTCCGGTCGTTTTCCTTGAGCAGTCCCTTTACTATTTCTTCTGCCTTAATTGCGTCCATACTTCCTTCCTTGTATTAAATTCGCAGTTCATCGTAGTTGTAGCATGGGGAAGTGTGCCAGTCTCTGCATTTTCTTTCTTATCCATTGTCTCCGAGCCTTGCATACCATAATCTTTGCGCTACCTGGCGTGATGTAGAACTTGGGTGCAGGCTGTTCTACCACGACGGTGCATAGCTTCCGCAGCGTCCACGTGGGATGCTGCTCTCTGAGCTTCACGACACGCCTGCTTATTTCCTCGAACATCTCACGTTTCAGTGGACGCATACTTGGCAGCGGTTTTCCCTGCAACATATCGGACACGACAACAGATGCACGAACATCGGATACATAGAACCTGTCTGCCGGTGCGTTGGCTATATACTTGTACACCTCAGGCATCTTTATGTATTCGCAACTCGTGATATAGTCGTCATACACTCTCATCAGGTTCTCCAGTCTTTCCTCGGAGAACTCCATGTTTGCACCAATATGTTTCATCTGCTCGTAGTTTGAAGGGGTTAAAATTGCATTGACACACCTTATTAAAGGCACTTCAAAGTTAGCAATAATGTGTGTAAAAAGATAAACTTGCTTTGTGCGAGAATGTGCCTATATTTGCGCAAAGTTTTTTCACTTATAAATAATAATTAAATTTATGGCTGATAATAAAGAAGTTAAAAGCAAGCGTGATTTGTTCTCGGACCGCATGAAGGGGAAATACCCAGACAAGCAGTTCGACGATGACGAGGCTCTTTTCGGTCAGATTAATGATGATTACGACGATTACGACAAGCTTCTGGGCGAATACCAGGGGCGAGAGGAAGCCATGAGCAACCTCTTTACGAGTGACCCTCGCTCTGCGAAATTCCTTACAGACTGGCGTAACGGCAAGGACCCTGCGATTGCTTTGGTTGATATGTATGGCGAGGACTTCGTGGAGGACATGAAAGACCCGGCCAAGCGTGAGGAGGTAGCGGCTGCAAGCAAGGCTTATGCCGAGCGTGTTGCCAAGGAAAAGAAATACCAGGAGCAGTATGACAAGAACATCGAGGAGACCCGCTCGACTGTTGAGAAATTGCAGCAGGAGGAAGGCTTGACCGATGATGAGATTGATGCAGCCATGGAGTTTCTGATTAACATCATGAAGGATGGTATCCTCGGCAAGTTCAGCGCAGAGAGTATCATGATGGCACTGAAAGCCATCAATCACGACGATGATGTGGACGATGCCTCACGTGAAGGTGAAGTTCGTGGCAGAAACGCCAAGATCCAGGAGCAGCTCCGCCAGGGCAGACGTGGTGACGGGCTTCCTCAGCTCGGTGGCAAGAACAGCAAGCCTGCCAAGAAGAAGCCTGAGAGTATCTTCGACATTGCCAAGGAAGCTACCTAGCCTATGGAACTGGTTGAAAGAAAAGATTGCGTGAAGCCACGCAGGGGGTGCTGGATACATGGTTCCCCGACCACCGTTAGCCGGATGGCAATGGAAGGCTTTGCCGTGGCTGACATTGACAAGCGAAAAAGTAAGTAATTTAATATTCACATTTTAATATTCACATTTTAATATTCAAGAAAATGGCAGAAACAGTAAACACACCTATTGTAGGTGAAAATGTTCAAACAGTATCTGGCACGCAGACACCTACCACTGGTACTGCTGGTGCCCAGACACAGATGCCTGGCAGAAGTACTACCGTGAGCGAGAGCGCAAGAGCTACCGGTGGTATTGACGCAGGCAATTTCATTGCCACTGCTGTGGACAAGGATCTCTTCGAGTTCCATAAGGATGATACCCCGTTGATGCAGCTGATGCTGAGAGCCAAGACGGTGAACGTAGATTCTCCTGAGGTACAACATTACATGATTGATGAGCCGCGAAGTGAGGTTGTGACATCGGCCAAGCTGGAAGCAACAACAGCCCGTTCCGCAGTTCTTCCGCTTGAAGTTGAGGATCAGAGTATCCCTGCTGAGTATGGAACCCTGCTTGTGAAGGGCGTAGATGGATATACAGAGGACGGCCAGACCAGGACTCCAGGCAAGGACTTGATGATTGCTGTCACAGGTACAGATCCGGTTACCAATAATCCTGTGATTATTGCCGTTAATGGTCCGAAGACCAACAGAACGGATGAGTACTGTACCGTGCCGGAGATTCCTGCTGGTACAACCTGCATTATCCTCTCGAATGCTCTCTATGAGACGCAGAAGGAGGTTGATCCTGATACCATCGTGCCAAAGCCTATCCTCTTGTATTTGCAGAAGCGTGGCATGAACCAGATTGTATCTGACTACTTCGATGCACAGAAGAAGCAGATTCCATTCTCAAAGGCGCTCATTGCTGAGCAGGCTATCACCAACTTCAAGGTGAAGGGTAACCGTACCTTGTGGTCAGGTCGAAAAGGTAAGGTAACGACAAAGACAAAGATTGGTCCTCAGACCATCTATTATACAGAGGGTGTCCGCTGGCAGTTCAAGCGTCTGCTGCAGAAGACCGGCAAGTGGACTTACGAGCAGTTCATTGCACTTGCCAAGATGTTCTATACTGGTGAGGATGTTCCTAAGACAGCCTTGCTTCTTGCAGGTAAGAATCTGCTTGAGAACATTCAGTGTATTGATTTCTCCAAGCATCCGGAGGTGACCATCACCGTAACAACCAATTCTCTTGGATGGGAGGTAACACGCATTCACACTGTATTTGGTGATATTGACATCAAGCGTGAGCCAACACTTGACTACTTGAAGTGGAGCAACAGTGGTGCTCTGATTGGTGAAGACCGCCTTGTTCACTATGTTTACCGCAATGAACACAGCTTTGACGATGATGTTGAGGGTGAAGAGGCAAAGCGCAGCGGTGTTCTCGTATGGGACGGCCTCGGCTTGAAGGGAACCTGCCATATCTGGATTGACGGTGAGGGTACACCTGCCACACTTGGTGCTACCGGCTTCACTATGTGGGACAGCGAGGCTGCTCCAACTGGTGACGACCTTATCGACGGCCAGGTATATTACCTGCTTTGCGACTGCCCAGGCATTTCAAAGAATGCTATGAGTGGCCAGATGTGGAAGTACACTAAGGCTACAACATCCTGGGATGAGTTCAACGGTGATCTGTTTGCGCAGGAAGAGTAGTTGATTCATAATTTTTGATTTTTGGGGTGTATCTTTGGTATCACCGATGATACGCCCCTTCATTTTACTTTTAAATACACAGTTATGAAATTAAAGAAATATGGTGCCATTGGCGTGATGGAGTGGCAGCTTAACCTGCCAGTCGGCAAGGCTACTGTTCATGTGGAGTTCAAGGGTGGATTTGAGAATAAGTACGGTATTCATCCTGCTACGTTTATGACGACTGATCCTATCGTGCAGACTGTCATTGAGCGCTCTTATTATTTTGCCAGCGGCAAGATTAAGCTGCTTGACGTGAAAGACCTTGGATTGTCGCCAATGGAGATTGCAGCACAGAAGCGCAAGGCTGAGGAGATTGCCAAGAAAAAGGCCGAGGAGATTGCCAAGAAAAAGGCTGATGAGGCTGCCAAGAAGAAGGCTGACGCTGAGGCTAAGGCGAAAGCTGAGGCTGATGCGCAGGCTGGTAATGCTCAGGGACAGGCGATAGAATCGCCTGGAACGGTGGCTAGTGAGGGTGCTGCTGATGCGGCTGAGGCTGAGCTGGAGAACGAGACAGAAGAGGTTGCGGAGAACGAGGAAGCAGAAGAGAATGCCGTTGATGGTTCTGTTTACGATGTAGAAGGAGAGACCACTAGCGGTGTAGATATGGCTTCTGATGAGGGTGAATACACAGTAGTACCGGTGACCTGCAACGAGGATGCCAAGAACTACCTTGTTGACAACTTCAACTGTTCTGCCAGAAAACTGACAAACTGGGCTACTATCCTGGAAGTAGGCAAGGCTAACGGTATTCTCTTCGAGAAGTAGTAATTAATAAAGGATTCAACCATGATCAAGCAGATAGAAGACATCGTTCGTGATGTTAGAATAGCCATTGACGAGAACGCCACTTCCAAGGCTCTGTTTGCAGAAGGCGACACGGAGACCTTGACCCTTGATGAAATCATCAAGAGCAAGATAGCTGATTCTGTCAGGAAGGTGGAGATGGATGCTCCTACACGCCTGCTTGATAGTGGCGAGAACTTTGGTGATAGCGGTGTGTATTGGAATGCCAACCTGAGCGGCTGGATCATCCTCCCGGATGATTTCATGCGCATGTTGGTATTCCGTATGAGTGACTGGGAGCGCAGTGTGTATGACACGGTGGATGAGGGCAGCGAAGCCTATGCTTTGCAATCATCTCCATTCAAGGGCATACGTGGCAATCCGCAGAAGCCGGTATGCGCCATCACGCTCAGGGCAGAAGGCAGGGTGCTGGAGTTCTTCAGCTGTGACTCGAAGGATGCGACGATACAGCAGGCCGTCTATCTTTCGCAGCCAAGGATAGAGGACGGGGGCATACACATCTGTGAGAAATGCTATTCCTCTATTGTGTATCGCATAGCCGCCATGACCGAGCAGACGTTTGGCAATACAGACGCGACAAAGTTATTCCTGGAATTATCAAATAGTTTATTGTTATGACAGAAGAGACAAACAACATAGAGAACCATTCCGTAGGTGGAAGCGTAGCCGTAGGACGGGACGTTACCGTAGGTGGCCGTTCTACCATAAGGGGCAATGCGACCTTCAACCGTGATGTTTATATCAGTGGTTGGCTTAACGCACGGAATATCCGTGGAGCCGGCAAGGGTCTGTATGAGACAGTTGATAAGCTGAACAGTGCTTACCCTAATCCGGAGAATGGCTGGTTTGCCTTGGTTGGCAATACTTTGCCTGCTGACATATACCGGGCATGGGGCGGAGAATGGGTAGCTACAGGGCAGAAAGGTGGTGAACCGGTTCTTGAACTTGCCAAGCTGACTGAGTTGAGTGAGTCTCTGGAGAATGAGATTTCCGCTCGTGTTGCTGCTGATGAAGCTTTGAAGAAGGCTGTTGATGCGGAGGTTACCGCACGTGCCAATGGTGACAAGGAACTCAGCGACGCCCTGGCGAAGGAGATTGCAGACCGTGAGAAGGCTATTGCCGATGAGGTTCTTGCCAGGACAACTGCCATCGACAAAGCTATTGAGGCGGAAGCTGCTGCACGGACTAAGGATATAGCTGCCGAAGCTAAGGTCAGAGAGGATGCCGATGCGGCTGAGACTAAGGCCAGGACTGCTGCCATTGAAGCGGAAGCACAGGCTAGAGATACTGCTATTTCTGCTGAGGCTACGGCACGAAGCAATGCTGACACGGCTTTGCAGACTGCCATGAACGAGAACGTGAAGGAGCTTAAAGGAGCTGACACGGAGCATGAGAGCAGGCTTCTTGCACTGGAGCAGAGCGAATGGCCTTTGTCGCTGGAGCTTTCCATCAATCCGATTTTGATTGAGTTTACCGGAAGCGAGAAAGATACTTCTGTAGCCTGGAAGATTATGCGCAAGGGAGTAGGGGTTACGCCTACGGTACTTACATTCAAGCAGGATGGGGTGGCGCTTAGTGCTGAACTGGTTGCTAACGGAAGCATTAATGCCAAGGTGAACAAACTGGGTGACACGGTGTTTGAGATAGCTGTGGAGGCTGAGGGTATGAAGAAGAGTGCCAGTAAGAAACTGACCATGGTGCTGCCTGTATATATGGGCTTTGCTGGTGCTTCTGATGCAGCAGGGCTTGCTATTACCGAACTTTCAAAGTATGCTCCTCTTTCATCACCTGCTGGCACATACAAGATAAAGAACAATACTGATGGTATCTATCTTTGGCTTTGCGTGCCTGACACCATGACAATAAACAAGGTTACATCCAGTGGCTTTACCGTTCCTATGAGGGAGGTGCAGACCGGACAGACCGAGCTGGGAGGCTACAAGTGCTACCGTTCAAGCAACGCCATCGTGGCAGGTGAATATACATACACAATATCATAAACGCTTATGGACACAAAGAATACGATAGACATCTTCGGAATGCTTGAAGCCAAGACCATTGACGGAATCCTCGCCCTTGCGCAGCAGATATACGACAAGGAAATAGGACTGATGCAGGGAAAGGTGAACGAGCTTTCATCGGTGAAGGACGATGACAGCAACGTGAGAAAGCAGCCGCTTCGCATCGTGAAGAGCGACATGTGGGTGTATGCCATCGAGGACTGCAACGGAAACATGCTGCTCAGCGTAAACCGTGGTGGGGAGGTATGGTACAAGAAGGGCATGAGTGACGAGGTTCGCAGGAAGTTTGAGGAGATAGCCAACCGTCTGAAAGAGCTTAGCGGATGGAAGATAACCGAGAACGAGCAGTATATGTTCCTGATTACGGACAGCGCAAACAACCTTCTGTTCGGTATCAACCGTAAGGGTGAGATGGAATGCGACAAGGGCATGAGCCGGGAAGTGAGAGAACGCCTGGATGAGCTGAGAGGCTGGCAGGTGAAGAGAAACGAGCAGTTTGTCTTCCTTGTGACCGACAAGAAACAGAATCTTCTGCTTGGCATACGAAGGGACAATGGCCGACTTGTGGTGCCACATGGCTTCATCGAGGTGGTGACCGAGAAGGAGTATGAGGAGACCGAGATAGAGAATGACGTGCTCTATGCCATCAAGGGCAAGGGCGGACGTATCGTTGACCTTTGCCTTAACGGACAACCCATCAGAAACAGTGAGGAGCATTTCTTCTCGAAGGAAGACAACATCCTTATGTATAACGGCCACATGACCGTGATGCCACGCATATACATAGACCATGACGAAATGATGCTTATGGTGGAATATCCTACCGGATATGAAGGACCGCTGTTTGAAAATGTGGATGGAATGCTTTTCGTTAGGAACTAATAGGAGTGTTAAACTTTTAATTTAAATAACAATGGGAAAATCATTAGGATCCATCGGATTCAGAAAGCGAGGTGAGTTCAAGCCTAATACTTTCTACCGGATGGACGATATGTTTAAGCATGGCCGTTCGACTTACTATGCACTGGAAGACTTCACGTCTGGTGAGACTTTCGAGGAGACGGCCGACAAGGTGGAGTTGCTTGCTGATGCCACTGGCGTGGAAGAGATTGCCCAGAGAGCCGAGAACGCAGCTTCACTTGCAGAGACCAACGGAGCCGAAGCTGGCGTGCAGGCTGAGGAAGCACGGAATGCAGCGGCTGAGGCCAACAAGCAGGCTGAGACTGCCAGGGAGGTGACCGGTGTGTTTGGCAGCAACTTCAAGAAGGTAATCAATGACCAGTTCCTCTATGCCATCAGTGACTTGCTCGGCAATCTTCTTTGGGGTATCAGAAAGGACGGAAGCACCTACGACCCTAAGGGTGTGCCGGAAATGGTGAAGAAGCTCATCGAGGAGATTAACAAGCGCATCGACAAGCAGGAGGCACGTCTGCATCTGATAGACAACCCGAACTATGTGTTCGCCATCGCTGATGCCCTTGGCAATCTTCTGTTCGGCATTGACAAGAACGGTGCATCGTTCGTGAATGCGCTGAAAGGCGTGGTAGTGATAGAGAAGGTAGAGAACAAGCAGTTCATCTTTGCCGTAAAGGATAGTGCAGGAAACCTTCTGTTCGGTATCCGCCATGACGGAACCTTCGCCTGCTCGAAGTTTGAGCTTCCGGCTTCTATCATGAAGCAGCTGGAGCAGGCCATGAAGAGCAAGTATCTGCATACGGAGGACGGGGATATGGAATTCCTTTTCCGCTTGCAGGACGTGAATGGCGTGATTGTGTTTGGCGTAAGATGGGATGGTACCAGCTACATGCCTAAGGGTATTCCGCTGGAGCAGGTAGCCAAGAACGTGAAGTTCGAGAAGCGCATCACTTCGCTGGAGGAGAGACTTGCCAACTTCCGTGGCGGTACGGGCGACTGGAGTGAGACCGGAAAGATGCAGGTTCCTATTCCACGATGTGCCATGTTCAACCTGCTTACTTCTACCATGCCGACTGCCAAGAGCGGAATGGGTACGAGTGGCGTGAACTGTGACATTCCTTGCCTTGCCGAGTTCTGGGATATGCAGGGAAACTATTTCAAGATTCCTATCCTTCTGAGTGCGCAGGGCAATAGTTCGATGGGCTTTGCAAAGAAGAACCTTGCCATCGACCTGTTCAAAGATGCAGCGAGAAAAGAGAGCTTCGTAGTGAAGTTCGGTGACTGGGTATCGCAGGACAGCTTCCATCTGAAAGCATACTATACAGACACCTTCCGCGGTGTAGGTGCTGTAAGCTATATGCTCTATGAGGAAATGGCCAAGACAAGAGACCTGGGCGACGACCGACCATATAAGAGTGAGTTTACTACGAAATACGGAACTTCGGACGCAGGTATCGGCTCCGAGGAATCGCTTGACAGAAACTTCGATACCGGGGCCAAGTGTTTTCCTCAGGGATTCCCGGTAATCGTGTATCATAACGGAGAGTTCTATGGTGTGTATTCCTGGCAGTTGAAAAAGCATCGTGACAACATGCACATGGACAAGAAGACCGCAGAGCACGTTCACCTTGACGGTACGCTGGGAGCAGACAGCATCTTTGGCGGCAACATCAAGTGGGACCAGTTTGAAGTGAGAAATCCTAAGAGCCTGTACATGCAGGAGCGACAGAGTATCAGAGGCGAGGAAACGCTGGAATACAACGGTGACTATCCGAGGGAGATCATGGGCGAGGATGCCGGGGAGTATGATTCCGGAAACAAGAACATGAAGCGTTGTGCAGCCGTAAAGAAGCACATCATCGCACTGAGCGGACGAATGGCTGAGCTGAAACAGGCTGAGACGGACGGCAAGAGTTCTGACGAAATCAAGGCACTCATCGAAAAATACTTCAAGGTTTCGTTCATGGTGGACTATATCCTTGAGACCAACCTGGTGAGTGATGGTGACGGATATAACAAGAACTGGCAGTGGACAACGTATGATGGCGTGCAGTGGACAGCCAACCCTTACGACCATGACGGCATTTTCGGTGCCTACCATGTTGGCAACTATGTGAGTGCTCCGGGCAGTGGCTGGCTGGGTAACACTACAACCATTCCTTCTGGCTGGATCATCAAGTACTATTTGCCGGAGTTGAAGGCAAGATGGGCGCAGCTTAGAAAGGCTGGTATCTTTGAGGCGAAGCACATAGCCGGTATTCTCTACGACTGGTGTGACCGTATAGGCTTCGACAACTGGGAGGCTGAATACAAGAAATGGGACGAGAGTCCTTGCAACCGACCTAGCCTTATCAATGATGAGTACTGGGCACGCAGCACAGGCTACACAGTGGGCTGGGCAGCAACATCCACCTACGGAAAGGGAAGCATAGCTAACCGGAGCGGAAAGGCATATAAGAGCCTTATCACCGGAAACGTGGGCAATGACCCTGTCGAGGACGATGGTACGAAATGGGAGGACATTACATACAATGCGGAGAAGCAGTATGCCGTGAATGACGTGTGCTGCTACGGAAGCTCCAATCTTTACGGATTCAAGTGCAAGGCTGCATGTGTGGGACAGGCTCCTCTTACTGGTTTCTACAAGTTATATCCTAAGGAACTGGGACACTTTGACAGTGTGTATCGTGTAGAGAACTGGTTAAAGAAACGCATCGAGTATATGGATAAACTCCTAGAATATTCGGTACAATAGAAAAGACAGTTAAATATATTGTTTAATAAGAAATCATAAGAAAATTATGGGAAACCAATGTGTAATTTTAACATGTGAGGGCAGCGTGACCGACCCTAACATGACCAAGGTAGAGCACTACTATGGTATTGAGTTCACCCGAGGTGAGAGCAACCAGGGTGGCAACAATGGCTATCACAAGATGATTGGTGACGCAACCCTGCTGAAGGAAATGCGCTTCCACAACCAGATGGCCATCGTGAACGTGAAGGATGCAGCCATCACTGCTGAACTGAACCAGACCAACTGGAACAAGACCAAGGACGGTGGTACCAGCGTACTTGACGGTTCGGACGGCTCAGACATCATGCAGGTGCATAAGAAGTCGGTATATGCCATTATCGGTGGTAGTAATGCTACATACGAGCGATATATCGTGAGTGATCATCCTTTCAGCTATGATGGTGATGAGGCTATCGAGTTCCCTGCTGGCGGTGATACTCCTGACTATGCCGTGCTTCTTGACGGCATGATGCGCTCTATCCGCAACGATAAGGTGGATGGTACACACTTCGCTGGTAATGGTACAGCACATACAGACAGCGGCTATGGTACAGCGGACGCTAAGGGCTATCCGAAAACCCAGCTGACCAGATTCCAGTTTGAGCAGTATGCACGTGCCAAGAACAGTGATCCATCAAGCAACCTTCCTTATACCAACATCTGTAACTTCGACCTGGAGTTGGAAATGGCGTTCATGTTCATCGAGTTCAGAACCAAGAACCTGAACAGTTTGCTCGGACATGGTATCTCCAGTATTGCGGCTCCTACCGCTGGTACATGGGGCAAGGTGACTGGCTTCCGTCTGACTAATGACGGTGGCAATACCTACACTTACCTCACCTTCGGTAGCAATGTATATTTGCCAGGCTCTCAGACTCCTATCAACATGTTCACTGTATTGAACCAGAGTAGCCCGGTATTGAAGGTGTTCGAGGGTCAGCTTGCAGTTTCCAATGGCCAGACCCTGGAGCCAGTGAAGGATGCAGACGGTAATGCCGTGCAGGGCATGAGCGATGGCGTAATGACTGGTGTATGGACCAAGCGATTCTCATTCCAGCTCAACGCATCACTTACACAGGGCGGAGAAGCCAAGACATATAATGTTGATGCCGTTCTTAGAGTTCCTATCTGGCGTGGTAAGGTAAGACTTTGGGGTAACTGTTCACAGTGGATCAGCGGCTATGAGCTTCTTCACTACCTGATTGGTGATACCTATCACTACAAGGTATATCGTGCTCCTAGCGTGGCTGCGCTTACTACAGACGCAGATGTGACATACAAGACTGCTGAGGGTGGCTTTGCATTTGAGAAGTCTTACGAGTATGTTGGTGAGATGCCTGCGACCAAGACTGCTGGCGGTGTAGGCTTCGGCTGGGCTAAGAAGATGCTTTCGCTCAGAAACATCACCACTGCCATCATGGCTGAGGGTGGCGGCAACATTGGTACATTTGAGAATGCTACATCATACGGATTCAACAGTGCAACTGCTGGTCAGTATATTCGCCGCGGGTCTCTCTTTGGCGGCTTTGCGAGTGAGAGCCTCTGCGTTCTTCGTTATGCGAATGTGTACTCCGAGCCGTCGCTTTCGACCTCGAACCTCGGTTCCGGCTTCCGTGTGCAGCTTGACGATTAACACGGCTGCCGCTTGACGAAATCGAAAACCGAAAGCCTCTCTCCTGTCCTGGAAGGACAGGCCGAAAACCGAAATCTCCTGTCGAAATCGCAATCGCACTCGGGCGTTTTTGGAGGAGGGGCTTTCAAAATAATATAAACATTGAACAAGAAAAGTAAAAAATATGGAAAGACAGATTTTCTTTGCAGAGAAGCCACAGCCAATGGACTGGGGCAAGAAAAAGATTGTTCCTCTGAACATCAACGAGGAGCCATATATTGAGGACGGCAAGAAGAAAACAGGCTATCGTGCCGACCTGGTTAAGAAGGTTGATGAGCCTTTGACCGTTGACAACATCGTGCTTGCAGCCACGAATGAGGAGTTTGGCGAGGATGCACAGAAGCGCATCATGCTGAAATTTGCCAAGCAGGGTGATGCCGAGGTGGAGAAGTATAAGGCTTTCGTGGCAGAGGTGACCCAGGCAGCCCTGGCTGCTGGTTACGTTTATGCCACCGAGGACGACAAGAGTGAGTAAAGAGAATGTTTAACAACAAGTATTGAGTTTAAAGTCGAGCTGTGAGAGCAGTCTAGACATCATGAAGGGTTGTCCGTGAATGCGGGTCTCACTTTGGCGGCAATGCGAATGAGAGCATCTGCGTTCTTCGTTATGCGAATGTGAACAACGAGCCGTCGAATTCGAACACGAACATCGGTTCCAGCTTACGTGTGATAGGCATGATATTTAATAATCAACTTGGTTAGACCAGGTTCACGGAGACCACACCCGAATGGTGAAAAATGACAGACAAGGCAACATGAAAAAGCGAGGTTGTCCGCCTGTTAGTAGGCGTGCATTTGTAGGCACGTTCGGAAGCTGGCGAAAAGGCTCACACGGGCTTATGCACGAAAAGGCGTGCAGGGAGCTATGAAAAGAATAGGTAACGTCTGGGATGACTTTTGCAGCGTAGATTTGATTAAGACTGCCATTAGGAATGCCGCAGAGGGCAAGAGGAAATACCGCAAGGTGAGGAAGGTGCTGGCCAATATTGATGATTATGCCGAGCAGCTACACAAATTGCTGGTGGATGAAATGTTTTCTCCTTCGCCCTATACCTGCGACATCATGAAGACGGAATATGGAAAAGAGAGGGAGATTTTCAAGCTCCCTTTCTTTCCCGACCGTGTGGTGCAGCACTGCATATCGCTTGTGCTTAGGGACAGATGGACGAAGAGTTTCACTTCTGACAGCTATGCCTGCCTTGTGGGTAGGGGCATCAACTGCAAGCAGAAGAGGTATAACCTGAACCATAAGTTGAAGCGAGCCATAGAAAGCTATCCTCCCGGTGTGCGGCTGTATGCCCTACAGATGGACATACGGAAATGCTACCCGACCGTGGATAACAAGCTGCTGGCCGAGATAAACAGGAAGTACTGCAAGGACGAGAAGATGCTTGCGCTGCTCGATATGCTGAACTTCAACGAGGGAAGCAAGGGTTTGCCGATAGGCAATTTCCTGAGCCAGCTCTGGATCAACATCGTGCTTACCCTTCTTGACAGATACATCAAGGAGGTATTGAAGGCGGAAGATTACTTCCGCTATATGGATGATATGGTGTTGATAAGTGACGACAAGCATAAGCTGCATGAATGGAAATGGCGAATCATGAACTTTGTGTTCTATGTGCTTCATCAGGAGATAAACGGCAAGAGGCAGGTTTATCCGATAGGCGAGAGCAGGGCGGAGCGAGGCATTGACTTTGCAGGCTATGTTTACCGCAGGGGCTTTACGCTGGTAAGGAAGCGCATTAAGCAGAGCTTTGCGAGGAAGCGCAGATGCAGGCTGAGCGTGCCTAGCTACGTAGGAATAGTGGAGCACTGTGATGGCAAAAACTTGATACGGAAATTAACGGAAGGAAACAATATGGCGTTTTCTGACCTAGGTAGAAAGATAGAGCGCCCATTTGAGGGTGACAACATCAAGATAGACCAGGTAGTAGATAGACCGATAGAGCTGCTTGACTTCGAGGTACGCCCTAGCGAGAAGAAGGCTGGTACTGACTACGTGAAGCTGCAAATCCGCTTTGAGGGCAGGAAGAGATTTATCGGTGGCGGCTATCAGTTTCTGGCCGATTTCCTGAAGACCTTGCCACCTGCCAGGGAATTGAAGAAGCTTCCGCTCGGACAGGGACTTCCTCAGCATACCGTGATACGCAATAAGCGAGGTTATTATTTTGATGGTACGATAGATGAATGATTAAAATGTAAACGAAATGGAAATGGTATTTAAGATTTGGAAGATTACCGCAATGGCTTGCGGTGGGTTGGTGGGATGGATGATAGGAGAGTTCAAGCCTGCTTTTCCTCTGGCCGTCGTGGCCGTCGTGTTTATCCTGTATGACGCATGGACAGCTTACAAGCTGGATAAGCGAGTGCATACAGCCTACCCTGACAAGACTCAGCGAAAGCAGGCTAAGTTCACATCGTTCGCCTTCGGCAAGGTGGTGAAGCAGACGATTCCGAAACGCCTTATGCTCATCATTCTTGCATTCCTGGCAGAGCACTGGGTGTTTATCCATGTTACTATCCCCTTGTCGTATGTTGTTACAGGCGCAATCTGCTTCGAGCAGTTCTGGTCGATCCTGGAGAACGAGAGCAGCTGCAGACCGGAATCTGAGAGTAGGTTTTGGAAGCTGATGCAGCAGATAATGGTTGACAAGACGGAGCGTCACCTTGATGTGAACCTTGATAAGTTCAAGCATTAAAGTAATTTGATACACAATGATTAAAGTTTTAGTTGATAACGGCCATGGTGTGGAAACACCGGGAAAACGCAGCCCAGATGGGCGGTTGCGTGAGTACAAGTACGCAAGGGAGATTGCCGCTTCTGTAGTTGCCAGGCTGAAAGAACTGGGCTACGATGCAGGCTTGATAGTGGAAGAGGACAGGGATGTTTCCCTACAGGACCGCTGCAAGCGAGTGAACAACTGGTGCGAGCTGAAGGGGAGCAAGAACGTTATCCTGGTAAGTGTGCATGTGAATGCTGCCGGCAATGGTGAGTGGATGAACGCAACCGGATGGAGCGCATACACAAGCAGGGGACAGACTTCTGCCGACAAGCTTGCTGACTGCCTGTATGATGCGGCCAAGGAAGCATTACCAGGTAAGAAGATGCGCACGGACTATTCGGACGGAGATCCGGACATCGAGGCCGGTTTCTATATACTGAAGCATACCAGATGTGCCGCAGTTCTTACGGAGAATTTCTTCCAGGACAACAAGCAGGACGTTGATTTCCTGCTTTCCAATGAGGGCAGGGAAGCTATCGTGCAGCTTCATGTGAATGGTATCGTGAACTATATAAAGCAAGTGAAATGAAAAAATATCTAAAGAAATAC
>ERZ1034687.147-NODE-147-length-45557-cov-12.403147_pt1 | contig 45557 bp, 35 predicted proteins | sample MGYA00520704_ERZ1034687 | MGnify/ENA primary metagenome ERZ1034687 (study PRJEB33766, sample SAMN09781762) | gut metagenome | biome: gut microbiome | host: Homo sapiens | place: Madagascar | study: EMG produced TPA metagenomics assembly of the PRJNA485056 data... | reverse complement strand
GGTAGGTATGATATAATGCGATTAACTAGTCCAGGATTTGGGGTACAGTTCACTTATATGCTTTTATGTTATTTTCATAACTTCTTATATATCAGAGTTCCAAGCAAATAATATTTGTGTCAGCTTTTCTTGGAAAATAAAAGCGCTACTTGTTCTTTTTAATCTCTTTAATAGTATTTTCAGATTGTTCTTTATTGTTATAAAAATAAATTTCCAATATATCAGTAACAGTTTTAGTTTCATCTAACTGCTTGTAATTTAAACTCCCACTTAAAATTAATGGTTCAGAAAAAGTTCTTGAATTGTTTTCGATTGGGTATGCAGGATTCGTGTACCTTCTTTTCATTTTTTACCTCGCTACATTGGATGCAATATAACTTTTTCCAATATTGTTTTCTATTATCTTTGAAATATTAGTTCCACTTCCACAAATTTGTAAACAATGATAAATGCTTAATACTTTATCTTGAACATCAGAATTTGATTCAAGTGAAACGATTTTTAGTCCAATATCTTCGCACTCGTTCAAACTAAAATGTTTTGAATGTGAACCTGTATTAACATTAAGTTTTCTGGTAATTTCTTTTGCCTTCTTTTTGGCATCATTATCGCCTTCAAACATATATTTTTCCAACCACTCATTGACTAATTTTGAAGACAAATCAATTGCATCTAGTACGGTGTAATAAAATGCTGGGTTATATTTTGATAATATTATTTGCCAGTTTCTAAAAGAATTAGGATTTGTTTCAAGATCTGCTTTCGCATCTTCAAATTCTTTTTTAATATTGTAGCCTGCAATACCATTAAATTGAGGATCGATTGGTCCAAGAGAGGATTGTTTTCCCATCCATATCTTTTTTGAGGCACAAGCAAGCATGGTACCGGCTGACATAGCAAGATGGGGAACAAAAACTTCAATATCATTGCCAAATATACTATGCAAATACTTAACAATACTTTCTGTTGCTGTAGGATACCCTCCTGGGGTGTGAATTATTAAATCTAAACCTTTGGTTTTATCCAATCCATAAACAGCATTCATAAAACCTACCATATCACCATCATTTATATCAAGATTAAACGTTTTGCCTTGCTGTAACCAATCCGAATAGTAGACAATGACATTTCTATTTCTATAATTAGAAAATTCTTTGATATATTTTTTTCTTACATAATCATAGTCAACAACAACTCCATTTGGCGTAGATTTTGCAGTTAATTGAATTTCATTTAAAATATCATTCCATGTTGGCATAATATTGTCTCCTTACAAAATCTTTTAAATTTTAAAGCCTTCATATGTTCTAAAGGCAAGTAAATACAACGACTTAAGAATATCAGGATTATTAACTCACAAATGATGCGAAACATCGTGGACATCTAATTGCACCTGTATTTTGATATATATTTTTAAAGCTTTCAAGTTCAACCTCATTTGGAGTTTTGAAATTAAGGCAAAAACGAAGACTATTATTATATTTTCTCATCCACAAAAGACCTTGTTCTCTTAAATCTCCTAAACTATAAAATTTAAGCGTTCTATAGAATTTTTCTTGATCTGTTCTGTGGTTTCTTCCAACTTTTTCATTAAGCTTAGGTGTTCTTGGACGCATGAAATGATGCTTAACACCATATTTATTCAAAAAATCTTCTAAAATATCCGGACACTTTCGGTTATTTTTCCCATTTTCTTTTCTCTTAGTTCTATCACTAAATTCAAATTTGTTGTCACTTTGAATTTCTTTAAGTATGTATCCAAAAAACTTAATGGCTGCCTTTAATGCCTTTACAATTTCATACATCGAATGTTCGTTTGTAAAATATAAGCATCTTTTTCTGCTTGTCTCATCAAGAATTGTATATTGATAGAATTTAGTGTCTTTTATTGGCGAAGAATTGCATTTTGAAGGGACAAATTTAACATCTATTTGCCATTTTTCACCTGAATTTTCAAGAGTATGGTATAAAGAATCATGCTTTTTTTCTTTTTGTTGCTCTCATACTTTTTTCTAGCAACACACCAAATAGGTGATGGAAAATGCTGATTCCATCGGGTTAAATCCCGAATATCCAAGTTTTTTCTTCTGTTTATCCAATATTCGTTTGGATTTCTTGCCCAATTTGCCCTTGAAGCGCTGGGGTTTTCCTTTTTTTCTGGCACTTGCCTTCTGGTTATGACCGCATCCGAAAGGAGCAGATGTTTGATTACTCCTCCACCCGTTGGCCAGATTTCGCTCTGCTCCTTGCGCCTGAAAAGGTATTCAAACCAGTTTAGATAGTCTTACAGGCAACTGGTGTCCATGCCAGTAAACCTTGACAGATACCTTTGTACCCAAGAGCTAAATGAATTCGCCAAGGCCATTGTCCTTAGCGTTTCTTCGCCCCTAGCTATCGACTTGTGCATTTTGTCCTTGACCCGGCGGACTTTATAGCCCTGAGGTGCGCCTGCAAACCATCTCGATGCATAGTTCCTTGAACGCTCCACCGTTCAGCCCAAATATATAGCCATGCTGGGCGGTGGATATAATTTTAGGCATATAAAAGCCCTTTCCGCCTTTGGCACGATTGTTACTACAGGGTATTTGCGAACAACTTGTCATAACGACCATACCAAAGGCCTTGTTCGCACTTAAATTACATCACAGATGGTTTTTGCTTTCTTCATCACCAATTTGGTGTGCTGCTAGAAAAGTTTTTTATTTTTTATAACACTTAAGGGATATTTGTTAATTTATTTTTATAAAATATCCCCTTAACTAACTAAAACAATAGATAAATTAGAATTTTATATTGAGGACTTCGCATATTAATATTTAATAGTTGTTGTGCTTATAAATTCTATTTAATCGCGAGCCTTGATTTTATTTCTTTTTTTATCATTAAGACGCGTTAAAATACTTTTTCACTCATCCTTAACCGCCTTGACAAATCAAATTTATTGTGATTTAAAACCCGTTTCCAGCCTTTTGCAGGGCTCGACCACGTTTTCTTTCCAATATTTCGATATCTGGTTCATATTCCCGTACCAAATGTTGTAATCGACAAACAGGTTTGTGTGTTTGTCCGGAGCCACAGAATAAATCAAGCCATCATAAATTATCTTCAAAGATCCATATATTCTTCTTAAATTGGTCAAAGTAAGTTGATTCTTAGATTCGGCTTCATTCTTTAATTCGCCGACATGGGCATAATGGTTGTCTCTGTAATCTTTGATTCCTTTTATCATTGTTTCATATTCGTTCAGCACATCGTCGATGCCACTTAAATATTCATCAATTGGAAAGATATCGTATTTGGTTTTAATGACGTTCCCACTTTTATGAAATTTCTCTACGAAATAAACCTTCTGTCTCTCAAACACGTTGTTCCTATCATTAGTGATTTTGTTTCTAATCTTCTTTAAAGAAAATTTCGATAGATTGTTTTCGGCGGTGTCTAAAAAATCGATAAGCTTCAAAACAACGGTCGATACAAGAGATTGCCTTACATAATAAAGCAAGTTGCCACCATCGGCCCAGAAAACATTCTCTTTGTTGAATGTTGATTCTAGAATTTCGAAATACGGACCGATGTCACAGTAAAGATACTTTCTCGCCCTATCGATATCTTCGATGATCTGTTTAACATTTGCGGTCCTATCGACAATTTCGAAAGAATCATCATAATGATCAAGCTCTCTTGAAGAGAACGTCATACCATCGCGAGAAGAATGGTCTTGCCACTCTCCGTATTCGCCTTCCTCGTCGGCGCTTTGCTTATCTCTAAATTCTTCCCAATGTTTTTTCACAACATCCCTGAGGCTAATAATTTTCTCACACTGCTCACAATGCCCTTTTCGATGCCCTGAGAAAGTATATTGGGTTTGGGATACATCTATTGATGTGCCACATACTTCACATTTATATTCTACTTTTATGTTGTTATTCATTTTTCCGATTAGTGCCTTCTATGGTTCCTTAGCCATGATGTCCATGACTGCCTTTCGAAATTGATCGATTATTTGTGATAACAGATTACCGTTAGCCTCGGTTTTAGAAGCTAATCAATCTTTAATTTCAATGCGGCAGATTGCTCAGAGATATTAAAATGCCAATTCAAATCTTCAACGCTCTTAACTCTAAAACCAGATAAAATCATCGCTCCTTTAAATTGCCCATTTGTTAAATATGTCCCATTTTGATTCTGCAAAATGTGTTTAAGATCGTATGATGTATGCTTATCGTTAAAAGATTTAGTTGGTATAAAATGCTCTTTGCACCACTTTAAAACGAGTGACTGAACATCACTATCTAAATTTAAGAATTGGCTAGGTCTATCTATATCATTGACGATTTCGTAATAGCCAGAAAGATTGTTGCCTCTTCTTCTAATTAAGCACGCTTCTTTAAGTAGCCTAATATAGTACTTTACGCCATCTCTACTTATGTTAAATTCGGATTGAATTTGTTCATATGAAATATATGGGGTTTGTTTAATCAACTCCTCAATCGATTTAACCTTTGGCTTTTCTTCATAAATTTTACTTCTTGATTTAAACATATCCTTGTTGGTTAGGTAGTCATTTAGGTTAGTTACTGGGGCATCAATCATATCATCAATTGGATATTGATACTTTTTGTTTTTTAGACAAACAGCAAATGTTTTGTAATTAAAAGAGCATGTTGGTTTGTACACTTCGCTAAGTTTTTTATAGTCTTCGATAATCTTAGCAAACCCAGAACCTTTTTCTTCCATAAGTTTGCACTTAACGAAAACACGACAGATATTTGGATTTCTTCTCAATGATGGCAAAACTTCTAGTTCAACGTTATTTGCATTGTTTTTGTATTGAAGCATTGAACCAGGTGATGTTATTTCTATTCTATCTGGATAACAATCAACAACTATTTCGCTTCCGACTATTTTGTAATCTCGATGAGCAATCGAATTGATAATCGCTTCTCTTAAGGCAATTGTTGAATACGAACCATCATCATCAAAATAAATACCATTTTTAACACCGCCAAAAGAATAATATTGGACACTTCTTATGTAATCCATCATAAACTCGAATAATTGTAATGCTGATCCGTGCATTGTTTTGCTATCAATTACACGGTTGCTTCCTTTTGTAGTTTCTGGCCATGTATTACACACAGCATTCGCATTTCTATAATTAGAAAAATCAGAAAACATAAGACCTGTGATAGTCAAAAATTGATCTTGACTAGAAAGGTTTAAAGATATCAAATCATTATCCGTTAAACCGAGCCCATCGTTGGCTCTCTTGTAATATTCGTTTAGTTTAGTAAAAAATTTTAAATTAGCGATAGCTCCAACTTTAGTTAAATCATATTCGTTCGTCTGCGCTTCTAAAATTGCTCTTTCCAATTCTTCAGTAGTTGGAGGGACGGACATTTTTTCCCTGCGGACATACATTATCGGATTATCATTATTTAAAAGCCAAGTGACAGTATTAGGTCTTTGTTTAACGAATAATGTAAAGGCGGTTTTATCATCAACGGTATGATAATCGCTTACCGTGTAAATCGGGAATGGCTCAACATGGCTTCTTATAATCTGTTCAATATGTCTAATTTTTTCATCTAAAATTTTATTATCAATGCCAACAAACGTTCCATCATCATCGTATCCGAACATTATCTTGCCGCCCTGAGTATTTGAAAATGCAACAATAGTTTTGCACCAACTTAACCATGTTTTTTCATTTATCTCTCTTTTAAATTCATTTTCAATAGTTTCTTGATTATTCATCTTATTTACCTCGAATTAATTATAGGGCAGTTATTTAGGGTAGTCGATGGGGTAGTGATAATTTTTTCTATAAAACCGCTCCCTGTTCTTGACGCCTGGCGGAATTTCTATCCTTGCGTGCTTTTTGTACTTTTCTACGCAATCAAGTTTAAATTCAAATGTGTATTTCATCAAAAATACCCCTCCTCCTTTTTAGTCCAGGATTTGGGGTACAGTTCATTTCTAAGAGTGGCAATTCAATATCTAAATTTATAAATAGCAACTTCTAATATGGGAACATCGGTTCAATGGCGTACTTTATATTGTTCAAGTCCAAATTAGTCTTTTGCCTTTTGATTTCGACCGCTTTTCCTTCAAATAATAAGCCGCCATTTTCTAGCAATTTCCTTGAATTAATAAAATTCAGACCTGTTATTTTAGAAATGATTTTTATCGACTCGGTGCTAGGACTGCGATTGGGTTTTAAGAAGATTCTATATGTTGCGTCATCCAAATCAATATCTTCCCATTTAGTTGTAGCGATTTTGTATCCGCATTTAGGGCAAGTTAAATTTAAAGCCGGCTTTTCGTAAACGGCCATCGTTTCAGAGCCACATTCTGGGCATATGTATTTATTTTCTTCCATGCTTTGCTCTTCCCGGAACAAATTTCACAAACTCCCCTCTTTTACCATCATCCGATATCCAATACGTTCCATTTGAATACGAACGAATGGTCATATTTGGAGGTTTTATAGAATGCAAATCTTTCTAGCTCACCTTTGATCTCGTGGTTTTCTCATCATCTACGATTATGAGTTTGTACATTTTTGAGCCCTAATATAAACATATTACAATATTTTGTTTCTAAAACAAAACCTCCCTTTTCGATAATGGAAGGGATAGATGTCGTATGTTTTTAAGAATTAGATCCTATTGATTGCACCTATGGATTCTTTGTATTCGTTTCCAAGGAAATCCACTGGTTTGGATTCGATAGAAATGCAATTAGAAGAATCAAACAATTTGCTTTCTCTCATGAGAACGAATTCTTTTGCTTTATCCATGCCTATTCTTTCCGCAAGAGAGTCGCCACATATCGTTTTGGGTTTTGGATTAAAGGATTCAAAGTTTTCTAAATCTTCGATGTTCTCAATCTTTTTCTCCGAATAAACGACGTTACAAGTGGTAAATAAGTTCGTTTGGTTTCCAAGTTTTAAGGAAGGGTTCTCTGAAGTGCAGTAAATCAAATTGTTATAGAAATTCAATTTGCGATCATTATTGACTTCCAGAAGGATAGGAGAAGAAACGGAGGTAGAAATAATCGTGTTGTTATAGCATTCCATTTTCCCAATATGGTAATTCATGTAGATAATGCCTTTTTTTCCTAAATCATTCACGGAGACGTTATAACGCAATATGACTTCATCCGAACTGGTTTTGGAGGCGGAGTTGCAATTTAAAAACAAGCCAAACGAATTATCATGAGAATAGTTGTATTGGAAGAGAACTTTCTTGCTTTGTAAATCAGGGTCAAGCATAGCGCCATCTTGAATATTTCCATTCTCACGAACGCTAGCAAGATTGTTATATCCTTCGTTTTTCTCCACAAGAATGTTATCGACATAAGAGGTAACAATGCTATTTCCTGCTTTGCAAGTCGTTGCCGTATCATGAACGAGATTATTTGTTATTTTGCTATCTAAAGCATTTCGAAGGAAGATGGCGTTCTTTGCAATGTTATTTATTTCGTTATTCTCAAGCGTTAAGTTCGTATGGGCGTATTGACTAAATGTTTCATCATATGGCGAGACTTTTTCAATTTTTGCGCCAACGACTTTATACCAGGTTGCAATGCCTACATTCGATACATCTTCGATATGGCAATTACGAACAAGGAAGTCATTGCTTCGAGCTTTGCCATCCTTGCTCCACAAATGAATTCCTCCCGTGACTTTAGAAGCCATACTCATTCCCATATTTTGAGCATCACTTGTTCCATATATGTCATGAACATAGAGGTTTTCAAGATGGATGGAATCGTATGTCTTGATTTCAGCGGTGTTACTAGATAGTTCCACCAAAACACCCCTACGATCCCCTTCTTCTTTTGAAGAATCGAATATTTCAAAGTCACGAAAGGTCAAATAGGAACAGTTTTTGATATAGACGATGCCTGTCCCTAGATGATTGTTACCGTCAATTTTTGGCAGAGCGCCCTCTCCATAAGAAGAAATCACGATTGGTTTATTCTTCTCTCCATGAAGGTCCTCTAAAGTGATTCCTCCAGAGAAAGAACTGCCTTTTTTGAAAAGGAGCCTATCCCCTGCTTCAAGATTGATTTTCTTTATATCCTCGAAAGAAGAGAACGGAGATTGTTCACTTCCGTCCCCGTTTTCTTTCGAAGAATCGAAAAAATAGGTCGATCCGTATTCGATTTGACTCGATTCTTGCATTTCAGAAGAAATGGATTCTTCATTCGTTGAAGAAGTTTTCTCTTCGTTTTGAGTGCAAGATAAAAGAGTTAATGTAAATAAGGTTAAAGCAAAAGGTAGTCCTTTTTTCACGATTCGTTCTCCTTTATGGCGCGGTTATTCTTTCTTTTTCTTTTGGAATAGTTTCCTAAAAGCAGGAATTTCATCATAAGCGAGAGCGAAAGCAAAGAAAGCAACGCTTAATCCGAAAATAGTATCAACAGTAATGCTTACACCGTTTAAGGCTTTCATCCATGGAGGGGTGACGGTACGGAAAATGGTAGAAACATCAATTCCATTCATGGCATTAGAACGAAGGACGGTATAAAGAATACGGTGCGCTTCTTCTCTCATCGCATTCGTTAGAGCGCCATAGCCTTCTTTATATTTGTATAAGGCCGATTTATCTGCACTAACGGCATTATCTCCATCAGGTAAAGCGCATCCGCCGAGGATTCCACCAACCATATCCATATAGCCACCTTGCCAATAATCGGATACGGCAAATCCGCTCATACCGAACTCTTTTCTTAAAACGGAGTTGATGAAGCCTTGTTGGCTCGTCCAAGTGACGCCAATGCGGTTAAATCCTGTCATAACGTTTTCGGCATCCGCTTCTTCGATAGCAATTTGGAATGGTTTGAGATAGTTTTCACGGATGGTTTGTTCATTCGCCCAGGTGTTGACGCCTTCACGATTCTTTTCCTGATCGTTTAAGATAGCGTGTTTCATATAGACATAGACGCCCATCTTATGAATCCCTTGGACTTCTTTTGCGGCCACCTTTCCAGCAAGAGTGCCATCTTCAGAGGCATATTCAAAAGCGCGTCCATTATAAGAACCACGATGGATGTTGATTCCTAAGCCATATAAGCCAGAATAGCCTGCCCATAGGCAATCTTCACCAACATATTCGCCTAACTCTTCCGCTAAATCGTTATTTCTTGTAGCCGCTAATAAGGATGGAGTTGGATAAGATATAGGTGAGGCATCCGAATCAGGATCGTCATATAAGAAAGTGAAGCGGTTTGTGGCAACGGTCGCATTGTCTTCATAGCTATAAGAAGTTCCGCCAACTGGGCCTAAAGCACCGTTACCATCGATTGTTTGTGGTTTGCTTATGGTTTCGATGCCTGCTGTTTTTCTTAAGCCGTTTGAAAGCAGCATAACCGTGTCTTCAAAGGTTAATTCATTTAATAATTTATCCCATTCAGGATCATCGTATTCCTTGTAGAAAAGATTGCCTTTTTCATCCATTGACATCATGGAGGCAAGAGTCAAGCCATTATCTTCTCCATACGTAGGATTTGGAATATCATCAGGTTGGATTGTTTCGGATTTTTTCTTTCCGTCTTGAATCATTCCAGAATTGGTTTTGACTCTGACATTATTAGGGAGTTTGGCGTTATTTTCATTTAAACCAAACTTTACCGTGCCATTCCAATTTGAACGAGTGATATAGTTAACGGAATTATCTCCCCTATGTTCGTAAAGATTCAAATCCGCATTATCGAATTGATTGGTGATTGCTTCGCCAGTGGCTTTGCTATGGGAATATATGGTGTCAGAGAATTGTTTATTGAACTTATAGGTTAATTGAGCATTTCCATTCTCATCCATTCCTTTAGAGGTGTCGTAGCCTTTTGCTGCAAGAACATTGTTCAAAGCCTCATGAGCGTTTTTTCCAGTCGCAAAATAATAGTCTCCTTCATCAAGGATGTATGTTTTTGCTTTATAGGAATCATAGGAAGCTAGTTCTCTTCCCTCAACCGTGACGGTAACCGTTTCCGAAGCTCCTGGTTTCAGTAAAGAAGTTTTTGCATAGTCAACGAGTTCAATGGACGCTTTTTCGACGTGATTGTCTTTATCATATTTTGTATATGGCTTTTGAAGAAAGAAATCCACTCCTTCTTTGCCAGAAACATTACCTGTGTTTGTTACCTTGACAGACAATTCATAGGTATCTTCTTTCGTGTTTTCTTTGACTTGGAAATCGGAATAAGAGAAGGTGGTGTAACTTAGGCCATATCCAAAAGGATAGGCGACTATATCTTTATAAGAGAAATCACCAACGTTATCCGTCTTTAAAACTTTGTCTTCATAACGTGTTTCCGTATAGCGGTAGCCATTATAAATGCCTTCTTGATAAACGACGTAACGATTACTTTTTCCACCGTTTGCGGTTGAGATAGGATCGCCTTCATTAGTGTAAGAACCAAAATTTGCATACACCGGGTTGTAAGCATGTTTTTTCCAATAAGTGTCGGTTAATTTCCCAGATGGATTTGCTTTGCCATTTAGGATTTTAGCAATACCGTCCGTGCAATTGCTTCCACCGATCCCCACCCAAAGGAGAGAATCGATTCCGTATTCTTCTAAATCAACATAGTCACATTGCACTTGGTTAACGCTATTAAGAAGAACAATGATTTTTTGAATGGTTCCTTTATCTTTTAAAGTTTTAAGATTCTTAAGAACGTCAATTTCGGAAGGAGAAAGTTCTAGATAATTTCCATGGGAATAATCTGAAGTATTTCCACCGGTGTTTTTTAAATCGGTTGCTTCCGTTCCATATCGAGAGAGAACGAAAATGCCTGCTTCAGCTGGGTCGTTCTTGTTATTTCCTATTTGTGACCATTTTGCATCATTAATCGTATATTTTGCCGCATCAGAAGAGGTGTTCGTTGTATGATCGCCATTGTATTGCTTATTGGTTGAATACCAATCCCAAAGACCTTGATTTACTTGAAAACCATTCTTTTCAAGGCCTTCTTTTAAAGAAACAAATTCCGAACGTTTTGCAAAAGAAGAACCGCCACCTGAGTAAATATAGTTAACACTGGAAGAACTATATAAATTGATTTTTGCTCCAGCCTTCAAAGGCAAAGCGTGGTTATCGTTTTTAAGAAGAACCGCGCCTTCCTGGGTAATTCTAGAGGTAGCATCCTTTGCATCATCTTGCAAATCGGCTATTGAAGAATAATTAGAGAAATAATAGATATTCTCCACTTCATCACCTGAATCCACTTTTTCTTGCGTTGTTTGACCTAAAAAAGCGGTTATGGCACCAGAATTATCCATGGCGATTTTTCCGCCAACAGCCATGACGCCAAAAGCAAGAGTCGATATATTCGCTACGATTTTTGCGAGTTTTGTTAATTTCATATTTTTCTCCTTTAGCAGTCTTTGGTGCCTTTTAGATAAATTGACACATTAGAAAAAACGGCCGCCAATAGATAAAAAACAATGCAGAGAATTACTTTACTATCAACTAAAGCGATTGCTTCAGGAGTAACCCCGTTATAGAAAACGCCACTAAAATACATATAAACATAGAGGACGAATAAAAGAAAGGTGACCAAATTAAGTAACCATAAAGCAATGGATGCATAATTGCTCGTCTTTTTAAAAAGCAATAATCCCGCATAAACGGCAATACCAACAAAAGCTGGTATTGTCGCTAATGCGTTACGATATTCCAATAAAGTTCCAGAAAATCCTAAATAGAAGATATTTCCTAGAAGGGCAAGAAGTATAGAAACAATGGCAAAGTAGAACCCCACTGTCTTATAAAAGGATGCGTTAAGATATTTTTTCATTTTTTCACCTATTTTGCGACTTTTGCGACGGTGCTCACACCAATGGTGATTTTGTATGAACCAATGGCTTTGAGCTTAAATTGGAATGGCTTTTTAGCAGTCGAATCGAAATCAAAAGTGTAGGTTCCTTCTGCTTCTTTTGTTAAATCGTCGACGGTTTTTGCTGTTGCAGCTGCCCCCGTAATGGTAACAGATGGAACTTCTTTTCCTACATATGCAAATTTATATGTAACGGTTGTCGTTCCGTCATCTTTTGGCGCATAACGTAAATAGGAGAAGGCTTCCTTTCCACCATTATTCGAACTGATTACGAAATCGATGGTTTTTCCATCTTGGCTAATCTTACGTTCGGATGTTTTAGATCCATTTCCATCGAAATAGAACCATTTTCCTCTATTTTCAGCTTGAAGGACCGTTGCGTTGTTCCCGGAAGTTAAATCTGTGCGTGTATCTTCAATCGTGGAATCTATGACAGTAACATCACAAGAAGCGGAGAAGGAGCCAGAGATAGCAGTGATTGTTGCAACGCCTTTTGATTTGGCGGTTACTTTGCCATTTTCCACTGTTGCTACCGCTTCGTTATTCGAAGACCACTCTATTTGTGGGTTTTCTTCTCCTGGAATTCTTGCTGTTAATGTGAATTCTTTTTCGCCAGCCAAATCAAGAGTCTTTTTCTTTTCGCTTAAGGTGAGACGTTTTACTTCTCCTGTTTTTTCAAAGATAGGAAGAATGTCAAATTTCCCTGTGCATTTGAATTTGATTTGAGTTGGTGCACTATCGGCCGGATCAGAGGAGTCAAAAGACAATTCAACTTTATTTAATCCTGCTGGATAATCTGTATCAGAACCGCCGTTAATGCTTAATTTTGCTTCCTTTTCAGCATAGAAATAAAGGGTTTCTTTATAGGAATATCCTCCGGTTGCATCTGGTTGATAACGTAAATAGAAGAAGTTTGATCCTTTAAGATTTCCTTCAGCATCCCCAACACGCAAGATATTGACATTGATTAATCCGCCTTCAATTGTTGGAGCCGATTCTATTTGAACGTTTTCTTCGTTTTCACAAAGATAGACCCATTTTGTAGGATTTTTTGCAGCATCGGCTTTCTTGCCGACCATTAATTCTTCAGCCTCACCTGTTTCTTTAACAATCAAAACACATGTGGCATCAACGCCGTCTGCTGCTGAAGCAAGGTGAATTGTGCTCATGCCAACTTTCTTTGGAGTAACAACGCCATTAGCTACTGAAGCAATCGTTTCATCTTCAATGCTATAAGTAGCATCAGCCGATGGGATTCCTTTTAATTCCAAAGTTAAATTTGTGCCCAATGTTGCAATCACTTTTTCTTTAGCAAAAGAGAAATCATTGGCACGCACGGTGACAGCGCAAGAAGCGCTTAAAGTTCCGTTTGTTACGGTGATGGTTGCTTTTCCGCTCTTATGTCCCGTAACAAGACCAGTTTGAGAAACACTAGCAATATCCTCATGATCAGAAGACCAGGTGATATTCTTGTTATCATCGTTAACAGTCGCAGACAATTGATAAGTGTTTGTCTCAGAAAGAGAAATGATTATGTTGGTTTCATTCAATGTAATCGAATGGCTTGTGACAACCACTTTTATTTCTTTGCTTTGAAGAATGGTTATGCTCTTATTTTTTCTAGCATTAACGGTTATGGTTGCCTCTCCATCTGCAATAGCCGTAATCACGCCATTACGAACTTTAGCAACGTTCTTATTAGATGATGTCCAGCTTAATGTATATAAGGAATCATCATTTGTTGTGGCAGTAATTGTTTCTTCTTCCCCAACATTTAAAGTTACTTCTGTTTTAGAAACGGTGAGCCCTACATCTGTATCTCCAACGTTTTGTTTGGAAGATTCCGTAGATCCTGGGTTGTTTTCTCCACAGGAGGTTAAAATTCCTCCAAATGTTAAAGCAAATAACGAACTAAGTATAATGATTTTAGTTTTTTTCATATTTTTCGTCTTTCTTGTTTGTTCAAAGAACGATGAAAGCCCTTTCTACAAAAAATTTTATTGCGTTGTTTAAAGAATAACTATTGCAATATTTGTTTGAATATATTGCGTTTTTTCCATGGCGTAAAGGATTGAAACGAGTTACTTTTTTACCGATTTGTTTGAATATGACGTTCCTATCTCTCTCGGAAATAGTCGATAAATATATAAGAGGATTTTGCTTTCAGGGGGCACCATAAAAAATCAAAGATTCGTTAAAACGTCCTATTTTGTTGCGATAACTTTGTCATCTAACAAAAATTTTCCTTATTTATCGATTTTTCTTTGTTTATTAATCAAATAACTTATTTCTAACAAAGATATATTTAATATTAGGAATATGCCTAAATAAATCGGCATCATGTAGTAACCAGTTCTTTCTTCAATTAATCCAAATACAGTCGGCATGAATGTTGAGCCTAGATAAGCACTAGCCATCTGTAGCCCAATGACTGAAGCGGCATATTCATGCCCGAAATTAATCGGTGCCATATGTTGAATTGAAGGATAAATCGGCCCCATTCCCAATCCTATTACAATAAATCCAATTATAGGCAAAATGTAATTATCTATATTTATTGATATTAATATTATTCCAATTAATTCAATCCCTATTCCAATGCGAATTAGATTTCTATCATTTAATTTGTTCGCGAATATTCCTGACAATAATCTACCCAGCATTAAACCAAGGAAGATTAAAGACCCGCAGGCAGCGATTATATCTTCTCCTAGATAATCGAATCTATTTTTAAAATATGTCGAAGTCCATAAGAAACAAGTAGCCTCCCCTGCACAATAGGAAAAGAAGGCAATAAGAGTCAATATAACTGCAGGTATCTTTAAAGTAGAAAATATACCTTTTGTTTCTTTTTGGATTTCAACATCTTTCTTCTCATTCATTTTCCATAAAGGAATAGAAAGGATACATATTAATAATATTCCTATTTGGATATAGGCAGTCCATCTATATCCTTGATTCCAATGGGCATATCTAAGGGCGATAGACATGATATTAGGGCTAATTACCGCACCGATTCCATAAAAGCAAATGAAGGAAATTCATTACCCTAGAAGAATAATTTAATGCGACATAATGATTAAGTGCAGCATCAATTGATCCAGCACCTAATCCATAAGGAATAGCAAATATAAATAACATCCAGTATTTACTTGAAAAAGAGAATCCTAATAATCCAATTATTGTTAATAATATCGAGAATATTACTATCCATTTTGTTTGTATTTCCTTTATTAAAGTCGGAGAGATTAATGAAGAAATAATAGTCATTAGGCAGATTGTCATGGAGACATAACCCGCAAATGAAGAAGGAACATCAAAAACTATTCTCATGCTAGGCCAGGCTGATCCCAATAAAGAATCAGGTAGTCCTAGGGATATAAATGCAAGATATATAACTGCGATTAATAAAGCTGCCATAAAGTAAGAAGATTATAATCTCTAAATAGGTAGTTATATTGGATTATTTTTAATGATTGTCTCTATTAATTTAAAACATTAAATAAACAAGTTTGACGATACAAACTTCAACATTTCTTGTTTGAGCAGCAATTCTGCAACGTTAGTCCTGAAAAATGCTTTATATGTAAAACTTTTTCAATATTTTGTTTCACATAACAACGGATAAACTCTTTTTCACTTAGGGTGACAGTCATTGAGTCGCAAAACCGAAAAGAAAAAATCGTTCTGAAAATACCAAAACAAAATTAGATTTTATGAATAATGCGGTTCATTTCCTAGTAACAGGCAAATGGAAATAACCACATATAATGCAATTTGGCGTTTTCATAAGGTTCCATGCACTTCCGGCGGAACGGATAAACGTTCCTATCCGCAATGAAAAAAGGTCCAACGCAATCTGCGCCAGGCCATGATTTCTACTGTGTGGAAATACCTATATTGATACAATTTGCGTACACTCCTTAAAAAATGCGTACAGTCACTAAATCTTGCGTACAGCAAATAAAAGAAAACCCCAACAAAATAGGAGGTTAAAGTAATTGTTTCCGTCACCGAATGCGCTCTTTCTTTTAATTGGTCTAAGGCCAAACCCTAAAATTGGATCTCCTTGCTGTTCACGAACTTAAATGTTATGGTTTTATCTTTGTTGACTTTGGCTCTTTCAACCATCAGTATCCACGCCTCTTCTGACCATTCTTCGATGCAATCGTCCGCCTGTTTCATAGCCTCAAGGTAAGCTCGCATTTTAGTTGCCTTGCCTGTCTTGTAGGCTTTTTCTTTTGCGGCTTTATCAAGAGAATTCTTTTGCTCTTCGTATTGCTTTGTCAATGCTTCGTACTTGTTTGAGAATTCAATTTGTTCTTGCACTATTCTTGTGTTTTCTTTCACCATTGAGGCTACAGCATTACTTCCATTCATCTTCAATGCCTTTTCCTAAATAAATAGCCGTAGCAAAATCAAAATCAGTTAAATTTCTTTCGTCGCTTACTATAGGAACACAAATCTCCATTCATGCTCTCCGGCCCATTCATGAGATTTCGTATCAAGTGAGACAAATAAGTTTTCTGTCTCCTGATTTATCAAATACTGGAGCGCTTCTGAGCTAATGGAGTATTCCAAGCATTCGTCTAGCATCTTTGTTAACAACAATTCTTTCCGCTCTCCATAAAAAATAGGCAACAACTCAGGAAGCAGGCTAACTTCTCTTTTATTTTTTGGTGTTATGGTATATTTGATGCAGAATCATTTTCCTCCATCAGAATACATAGCCCATTGATGGTTATTTGAATAAGTTTCGGACAAAGAATACATAACTGTCACATCAATTGGATCGTTCCATGTTGACGAATTTGAAAACCATCTCATCTTGCTTCTTAGTAATTTATAGTTAGTTTTGATTGTTTGATATGGTGTCTTCTTTCTTCTTGATTCTCCATGCTGCATATTTTCTCATGCAATATTTGATCAGACTATTGAGGAAATAGACGATTGTTGCCAGGAATGAGAAACTGATGACATAGATGATATAGTTCGCGAACCAACCGAATTTCAGCCATATTTTAGAATAGACAGGCATATTGGAAACGAAGAAGGGAGAAATGTAGAAACACGAAGCGACATCTGGATCGAACAACGGAGTGTTCTCGACATCTTTGAACGGTTTTCCGTCTATCGGTTTGTAGTTGATGCCTCCGGTGTAATGCAGTGTTACATTGATCAGTTGAGCGATGACGGTAAGACCGACGAATATTGTGACAGCGCCAAGGAAGTATTTATAATCTTTTTTGATGTTTTTTCCGATTTCTGCGTGGATGACAGATAGGATGGAGACCTGAAGAATCAGAACGTGCCAGAGGAAGGAACGGACCACATCGAAGATATTGCCCCACCTGCATAGCTGTCCTTGTCCGAACAATAACGGGAAGATGCCGGCAATCATGCAGTAGATGCCTAGGTAATAGAATATCGGCATTCTGATCTTTTCGTTTTTGATAAAGGGAAGAATCAGGCATAGATAGATCGGTATGCTGCAAAACTGGAAGGGAATGCTGGAGAAGTCATAGTACCCGAAGAAAAAGTAACGATTGATTTCATGATAGATTTCCAGTCCTAGGAAAAGCAATCCATATATAAGGATAATGCCATTCAATAGTTTTTTTGTTTTGTTGATATATTTTGCGAGGAAAGCAATGGCTACCAAAGTCATTAAGCCGATTAAAACACATAATATCGGAACAAGACTCCAAGGCAGGCAGGCAGGTCGCTCCTGTTCGAAATCGTTTAAAAAATTAATCATAATTGAACCTAAATATATGTTTTATCATATAGACCTTTGCATTGCTATTACTACATGTGATACCGATGAGGTCTTACAATTCAAGATAACTTTAGAGTGGCTGATGAATAAAGTGCGTGCGCTCCAGCGTTTGAAGGGGTGGTGCGATGTGACTAGGAATTACACAAACATCTTGCAACTCCCAACAGTTCATAATTTTTTAAGCCACAACAATGATGTAATACTTTCAGCAGCCCTTTCGTTCCGTAGCATTACCTATCGTTCCGTTGATAAGGCTTCCGTTCCGCAGTAGCACCTATCGTTCCGTAGTTATACTCAAAAAATAAAAAAACTGCAAAAGTACCTGTTGGCACTTCTACAGGGTTGACTTCTAACTTGACAGATAGGGCAAATTCCCTTTATGCCAACAAAAAAGGTTCAATACCTGTGGTATCAAACCATTGCTTTTCTTATGGGGCGGAATACGGGATTTGAACCCGTGAATGGCCGGTTCACAGCCGGTTGTGTTAGACCACTTCACCAATTCCGCCAGCGTTGATAAGTTTAGTAAAGTTTAAGAGGTTTAGCAAGAGAAAGAACGTCTTTTTCTCTAATTAAAAGGGTTTTTGCTTTCAACCAGATAGGGAGCTCCCTTCTTTTTAAAAGGAGAGGAATATCTTGATTTGGAAGATTTTCATAAAGTGAAAGAATTTCATCGAGTTGCAAATAAAGGGTTTTCTCGATAAGAGAATCTCCTTCACTAACAAGATGTTTTCCGACATATTTTGTTGTTTTGGCTAGGAAATAATAGTTTATATTTTTCCTCGATAAAAGCGCGTATTCGTCTTTAATAATGCCGATTCCATCGAGTATTTCTACCTGATAACCAAGCTCTTCTTCGCATTCCCTCTGGAAGGCAAGAGCTGGGCTTTCTTTAGAATCAATTCCCCCACCTGGTGTTTCATAATAGGTGTAGTTTCCAAAGATGTCGTTTCTTTTTATCTGGTGGATAGCAAATAAGCCATCTTCATTTATGACGATACCTCTAGCGATCCTTCTTTCTTTCCAATCTCCTTTTCTTGGGTATTGGTCATCCTTAAATTCCTTTATAATATCCATTGCTAGATTATAAGGCGAAAGCAATGGTCATTAGAAATCGTATCCTCAACTTCATCTATAGATTCTTAGCGCTTGCTGTTGGAATTTTTACATTAGCTTGCATTTTTAATTCCGATTCCATCGATTCCATTGGATGGAATGCCTGGAGATATTTTGGAACATGGGTTACCTCTTATGGGGTTTTTGTTCTCTTTTTGGAAACATTCCTTTCTTTCTTTTGGCTTTTGCATAAGAGCAAACGAGGAATTCCCCAAATATATGGTCAACTTCTTTTCGTTGCCCTAGCTTTAGAAGTAGGCCTAGCCTTAAGTCGCCCGATTTCTTATTTATTTATTAATGGAGGAAATGTTTTAACTCCTTATTTCTCTAATGATCGCTTACTAACTCAATTGTTGACCTATATCTTTTTCCCTATTCTTGTCTTTGGGGATTGGTTTCTTTTTTCTGAAAAAGGAAATTGGAAATGGCATTGGGTGATTTATTTGATTGCCGTTCCTTCTTTTTATGCCGTTTTCTCTCTTTTAAACCATTACATCCGCACTTCTACGACCTTCGCAAGTCTTCTTTTTGATAACAATACTTTCTTAAATTTCGCTGTTTTAGGCGAATGGGATGGTTGGGTTGGTGTGATTCTCTCTGTCGGAACCCTTTTCCTTCTTTATGTTTCCGTTAGTTTCTTTATGGTTTTCCTTTCTTATTTATTAAGTGGCAAATATGCTCGAAGAACTATTTCTTCGTAGGAATTACCAGTTTCCATCTCATATCCTCGTGGAAGATTTCTTTGATTTTATTAGGCGTTAAAAGAAAGAAATCGATAAGCCTTTCTTCTTTTATATCGATTGCGAGCGCTACTTTCTTAAAAATGCCCCCTAGAATATATTCCTTTACAGGATAAAGAATTTCTTTCTTTGAATCATATGTAGCGTATAACGGATTTCCTAAGATTCTCTTGCATTCTGCAATTTTCACAAGATAGTCTTTGGGATAACGCCTCGCAAATTCATCAAGGGTTTTATTCCAAACAATAACATTTATGTTTCCTTTTAAATGAAACATTTGAATAACTTTCTTTGGGATGTTTCCTAAACGGATTGATTCTTCTTCCATCAATATTTCCTCCACCTTATAAAAGACGGGCGAAAGAAGAAAATGCCGAAAATAATGAAAATAAGCTATAATCACTACATATGATGAAGTATGAGAAAAAAGGTGACGTCTCTTACACTCTAGGGACCACTCTCACTTTTGAACTATTGCTAAGAAAACCTGAAGTAGCCAAACGTATCTATATCTCGGAAAAGCAAAAAAGAGATGAGACATATGATAAATTAGTCGCTTTGGCAAAAAAGAATCATGTTGCAATTATTGAAAATAACCAAAAGATTTTCTCTTTATCGGAAAAAGAAAACACTTTTGTAATTGGAGAGTTCCAGAAATTTCACACGGAAAATGTACCATCAGGAAATCACGTGATCTTAGTCTCTCCATCAAATATGGGCAATTTGGGAACGATTTTCCGTTCTTGTGCGGCCTTTGATATTGATTTCCTAGGAATTATTCGCCCAGCTGCAGATGCTTTCGATCCGAAATGCATTCGTTCTACGATGGGCGCCATCTTTTCTTTGCCTTTTGCTTATTTTGATTCTTTTGAAGATTATCAAAAAGTCATGGGAGAAAGACATTTATATCCTTTCATGTTACAAACTGATCATTTTTTGAAAGAGACGAAAAAAGAAAAGCCCTATTCCCTCATTTTTGGAAACGAGGCAACAGGACTTCCAGATTCTTTCTTAAAAGTTGGTACGCCAATCAAAATTGAGCAATCTAGCAAAGTTGATTCTTTGAACTTAGATAATGCCGTTTCAATCGGCATCTATTCCTTTTTAGATTAATTACTCTTTGAGGTTATGCATCAAAACCGCTAAAGAAGAAGAGAAATTAAAGTTTTCAATGACGACATTATTTGGAACAGTCACGTGTGTTGGGGCGAAATTCCAGATGCCTTTTGCACCCGCTTCAATCGCTTTATCCACCGCTTCTTGAGCATGTCCTGCTGGAACGGTAACAATAACAATCTCTCCACCAAGATCCGCTAATTTTGTTTTAATGTCATTAAGGTGATAGATGGCTTTACCATCGATTTCTTTTCCGATAAGAGAAGAATCAACATCAAATCCACCAACAATCGCAAGACCCATATCAGCAAAATTTGGATAATGAAGAAGAGCTTGTCCTAAATGGCCACAGCCAATAATGACAGCCTTCATCTCGCCTTTATAGCCTAAGAATGTTTCTAAAGTATCAACAAGTTTGGCGATATTTCTTCCTTTTTTAGGACGGCCTGGAACAGCGGAAACCGCTTGAAGGTCTTTACGAATTTGTTCTTCGCTATATCCAAGAACCTTGGCAATTTTTGGTGAGGAAATAGTTTCCTTCCCCTGTGCTTCAAGTTCTTTGAAATATTTTAAGTAAATTGGATATCTTTCTAATTGATTTTTGGAATATTTCTTCATAATTCATAGCCCCTTATCGAAATACCGAATTATTTTAACCTATATTGAAGCCTTTGCCAACTAATCAGTATCAAAATACCTAAATGCCGAAAAAAATTAAAAAGAGTTGACCCATGTATTCATATTCAACTTGTTTTAGAATATAGGCATGAAGATAATTTCTACCTCTGATTCTCTTTTTTCTTCCTTTCTCCCAAAAAGAAACGAGAACACTTCGAAATTCGATTATGGGAGAGCCGTTCTTTTAGGTGGCTCTAAAGATTATGGAGGAGCACCCCTTCTTTCCTTGGCTTCTTTATCGTCTTTAAGATTGGGAGCAGGGTTTGCTACCTTATATGTTCCTGAACCTCTTTACTCTATCTATGTTGGTAGAGACCCTCAAATAATTGTTCATTCTTTCCCTAGCAAAAATGGCAACCTTCTTTTTGATTCAGATTATTTAGAAGAAATTACAAAGAAAGCCACCGCCATTGCTATTGGGATGGGCGTCACTGGTTTTGAAGAATGCCAAAAGATATTGGAGTATCTCTTAAAGAATTATCATGGTTATTTAATTGTTGATGCGGGAGCTTTAAGAGCCTTTGCCAATATTCCAAACGAGAAGTTTAAGAATGCATCCTGTCATTTAATTCTTACTCCACATACGGGTGAATTCTCTTCTTTAAGTGGTTTCTCCCGCGAAGAAATAGAGAAGGAACCGGTAAAGTGTCTTTTATCCTATTTAGAAGGAAAAGAAATGACCGTTCTTCTAAAAGGACACGTATCTTACATTTCAGATGGTAAAGAGATGTATTCCTCCTCTTTTGGGAATACGGGGCTTGCTAAAGCCGGATCAGGTGACCTTCTTAGTGGGATTCTTTGCGGCGTTTTTGCTCAAAAGATAGAAAAGTCCATTCCTTTGAAAGTTGCCTTCGGATCCTATTTATTAGGAAAAAGCGCAGATCTTCTTTTAGAAGAAGAATGCGAATATTCCATTATCGCTAACGATATTATTCGAATCTTGCCGAAAGTGATTTCACGTTGTGTAGAGAATTAACGTTTCTTTCCAACGATAAGATAGGATGAATCATCTTCTTCAGCGAGAAGAATATCAAACTGTTTTTGAAAACGTTCGCTCTCTTTTTCTGGAGAAGAAAGAGCACGTGTTGTTTTATGATCACACTTGTTATGAACGTGAGAAAGCTGTTCACGAGATAAAGAATGGACAATAGCAAACTTCCCTCCTACTTTAAGGTTGTTTGCCAAAGAAGAAGAAAACTTATCAACATCCAAGAAATGAGGGAAAGCGTTATAAATAACAATAACATCAAAAGGCTTTTCAAAAGTCTTGTTTAAGAAATCTCCGGCATCGAAACTCGCGTATTCTTTGCCTTCGTATTTCTTTCTAGCAAGAGCAATCATATTAGAAGAAATATCTAAGCCAAAAACAGGCCCTTCGTTTAAAGAATGAAGAAGGCCAGTAATTCTTCCTGTTCCACATCCTAAATCCAGAACATAATCACCTTTTTGGATACCAATCCTCTTTAAAAGAGGGAGGATCTCTTCATCTTTTTTCTTTTCCATGGCATCCCAAGAATTTGCCATCGTGTCAAAATAGTCTTTTATCGCATTCATAAAATCAAGCCGATAGATATTCTAACAAATTTATATGATTTTTTCTTATCTTTTAGATAACAATTCTGGATGAAAAACGTCAAATACCCATTATTCCTAATATCCCTTCTTTTTCAAAAGGGCATTCAGAAGATTAAGAATGAAATAGCCATTCAGTAAGAGGAATGGTTGTTTTTCTCTTTGTAAACGAGTTCTTTTTAGAACGTCTAATCAATATTTAAGCTGCTTTAAGAGCCAATATCTCTCGTAAAGCCAAATAATTTGCTTTCGCATTAACAATGTTTTTGACTTGAATCTTTTCTCTTCCCATATGAAAAGTAAGATTTCCGTTAGAAAAGAATTTGCCTCCATCTTTATAGGAGATGCTTTCTAAAGACGAAAGAGGGATGCGGTGAACTTTTCTTTCTTCGATAAGCAAGAAATCTTCTTCTTTTGCAATACGAACCTCTTTCTTTTGCAAAGTGGAATACACCGAAAAGGCTAAGCAAAGAAGGAAGAAAATATCGATGAACAAATAACACATTCCATAAACATTGGAAGTTTCATCTTCTTGATTAAAAAGAAGGAAGGCAAAAAGAATGGAAACGATGAAGAAGATTCCCGTTATTACATAAGAGATGTATGCTCTTTTCTTTGAACGTTTTAAGACTACTGCTTTACTCATAGTCCTAGGATTATAGCAAAAATATTTCAGGTTAAAAGACATATATGTCCCCTTCTTTTTGCTAAATTTAATGGGTTGACTTTAAAAAATATTGCTTTTGTTGGCTTACTATCGTTAGATATCAAAACCTCTTTGACCGAAAAAGATATCTCATTCGGTATTCTGATATTTTTAAGAAAGCGTTTTTAAAACTCAAAAAAGAAATGAATTTTTCCATTTAAGTAAACAAAGATTCGTTCAAAAAACAGTCAAATAACAAGGAACGTATTCAATTTGAGCAAGGGAAAGAAAATTCATCGTGAAAACAAAAATAAATTTTATACGAAGAAAACGGGAGAAATCGTCTAGACATATTTATGAATTCTCTAAAAACAACTACGAAACCCCCTATTTTAAAAATGTTGGCGTTCATAACGTTTCATAAGCGAGGAACGTAATTTAATTGGGATTTGTTTTTTTCATTTTCTTTGCGATAATAGGATTGTCGAAATGAAATACGGAAATTGAAAGATTCTTTTGTTTTCTTATTTCGTCTTTCAAAAAGGAGGCCTCTTAGATGAAAAGAACACATTTATTCTTATTTTTACCAGTTCTACTACTTTCTTCTTGCTCAAATGACTACACGAAAGTTTCAAGCGCATCAGGTTTAGCAGAAGAACAAGAACTCCTCTTTAATTTTGATGTATACAAATCAAACTCCCAATATGACTATTCTTCAAATGAAGACATTTCCTTCGAAGCTTTAAAAGAAAATGGAACAACTGTTTTTAAAAATTTAAAAGCCACGTATTCCAAGGAAGACGATAAATTCATTTACACAAATACCAGCGTTTTCTCCTATAAGAAACATTTAAAAAACGAAGGTGAGCGTTATAAGTATTGTTACACTCTTGAGCCTTCCTTTTATTTCACTGGTTTAGTTCTAAACGAAGGAAAGAGCGTAAAAGCGCTCTTCTATTTCCCTTCTTATCTTACAAACTGTTTTACGGATTCTCTTCAACCTTCGGAAAAAACGGTAACCTTTTCTGACTTGGTTTCTTTTTATGAACCTCTTTCTAATTATTCTATTAATGAAACTAACCAAACCATCAATTTGGAATATTATGTAAGAAAAGATGGATCGAATGTTTATTCGAAAGATACCACCTACACATTAATCCTTTCAATAAAGGAAGAAAAAGTCCACCTCCAAAAACATAAAAACGTTTAAGGAATGTGGACTATATTAAAATCGTAAAAGAATACGGAAGTTTTTTGATTAGCCTTCAACGACGTAGTTAATTGTTATTGAAGCGTTTTTAGAAGCGTATTTTGTTTCATCGATCAGCTTAAAATAGGAGTTTCCTTCTGGAATTGGATAGGTGTAAACGCCATCCGCATAGGTTGGAGTAACCGCTACTCCTACGTTGGTTTCAGAAATCACGGAAGAAGAAACATAGCAGCTTAAAACACCATAATATTGATGAGAATTAACGTCTTTTTCTGTAACGGCGATGGAAGAGAGTCTGCCTAAAGAATCAACATTATAAAGATATCCAGAGCCTTTATTCGCATTTCTAAATTGAATGATCCCCTTATTATCGTTCGAAACAAATGAAATTTTGAACGAAACGTTATTTTTCATTATTTCCATATCGGCATAACTGGTAGGGAAATCAGAAGGGAGGAAAGATAGGCTGTTTTCTCCTGGAAGGATAGGTGCGTATTTAGAAATTTGAATAGAGAAATAGCCTTCTGTTGCCATATATTCCACTTTAAGAAGGTTTTTTTCGCTAACGGCATAACCCTTTTCTTTATTAACAACGTATCCTGCAGTTGTTAAAGAGGATTCGTAGTTGGTTATATAGGTGTTTTCTTCAATGCTTGTATCGTAATATCCACCCACTAAGAAGTAAGTTTCACCCGATGGGTAAGCATCGTATTTTTTGTTTTCCGCTAAGGCAAAAGAAGGCAAAATCGTTTCGTCTACTTTGCTTAAATTGAAGAAGTTTGCAATCACCTCATATGGGAAGGCTTCATAAATCGGGGTTCCTTCTTCATACCAAGCAAAAATTTCAAAAGCACCCTGATAATAATCGATTTGCACCATGATTTGGTCATTGGTGTCGGCAATTGGATAATGGTAACAATAATAATCGTCACCATATTCGGTTCTCTTTCCATCGAAAACAAAAAAGGCAGAAACAAGTTGCTGGCCATAGCTTTCTGAAAGGTCGCCAGATTTATAGTCATAGACAATAAAGCTTTCCCCTTCTTCATCTGTCCCGCTCGCTTCAACATATGAGGAAGTAAACCCAATTGGGAATGGCAAACAGGTATATCCATTAAGGTAAGTAGACATCTTTTGTAAGTCCGACTCAGACCATGCTGTTGGTTTCTCTTCACTAGAAGAAGTTTCTTCGCTTACTGATTCTTTGCTAGAAGAAGTTTCTTCGCTTACTGATTCATTAACGGAAGAAGTTTCTTCGCTTTTTAGCGTTTCATTAGAAGAAACACTTGGATTGTTTTCATTTGATGTACAAGAAAAAAGGCTCAAACTAATCGATAGAGCGCTAATTTCATTATTCGTTTTTTCATTTTCTAGCCTTTCAAAATTTATATGCATATCTTAGGACATTTCTTATAAAGAATGAACTTTTCTCTTTAAAAATGCGAGAAACGATCAAAGCCATCGGATCAAATTGGATTTCTCAAAATGAGGTACAAAAAAGAAGTGACATTGCATCACTTCTATCATTTTTAAGTGGCGGAGGCGTCGGGATTCGAACTCGAGCTAGGGATGACTCCCTACTAACAGGTTAGCAACCTGCCCCCTTCGGCCTCTTGGGTACGCCTCCGTGCATGTGTAAATATACACTAAAGAAAAGAATTTAGCATTAAATATTTAAAGAAATGAATGAAAAATAGCTTAGGAGAGCAAAATCGTTTTGATTTCAAACGCTTTAAAATGAAGATCGTTTAAATTCGTTCCTTCTTTTTCATCCTCTAAGCCATTACATTGGGTGGCCTTTTGGAAACAGGCTGGCAAATTTATCGAACATTTTTGCGGGGCGTTTGTGGAGTTATAAATACGTATTACAAAGCCTTTCCCATCATAAGAAGGTTTGAAGCAAGATAAGACAATACGAGGATTGCTAATGCAGAAAGCGTTTTTTGGCTCCTCTTTCTCTTTGAAGAAGAAAACGGAGGAAGAAAAGGAGTTTGCTTCTTCGTCTACATCAGAACCTTCCAATCTCTCCTTATGTGGGTAAAGCGCATAATCATATTCGTATGCTTCTTGATCCATGTGTTCCATTGGATAGGAATTGCTCTTTAAAAGAGTGAGTTCCAGACTTCCTTCTTTTGCGTAGAAACCATTCCTTGCAGGACTAAATAAGGCAAATCCACTTCGTTCTTTGGAAAGTTCAATCCATTTATAGGAACAAAGTTCATATTGGGCCTTCTCTATAAAAGAGTCATTCTTTGTGGAATGAGATTGATAACCGAATTGGGTGTCTGAGAAAACTTCCTCTGGCATATCTTTCATTGGGAAAACCGCTTTTAGAAGATAATTATCATCTTTCCAATCAATCTTATGATGGATACGGATGATACGTGAGTTTTCATCGATCAAAATAGTTTGGTATAAATGAGATTGTTGGAAAACGTAGGTATCGTTAAATTCATAAAGGGGGCCGTAACGTTTAACGTTTCTTTTCTCTAGACGCATGTATTTTTCTGGTTGGTTACGATAGTTTTCCAAAATATTCCAATTCGCATATTTTGGGTCACCGGGCTCATAAAAGACACGGAAACGGTTTGCTTCAGAAGAGAAATACTCTTCCCCTGTTTCTTTATCCTTTAGGGAGGAGATAGAACCGTCTTGAGCAAAAACAATACGGAAATATTTCGTGTCTAGAGTGTCTAAAGAAGGAATGCTCTTCCCTTTATAACGTTCAGCATCCTGACTTTCTCCATAACTAGGTAAAGAGAAAATAAGATAGGAGTTGCCTACTTTCTCATAATGAGTCTTTTTTAAGGAGAAATTACGGACATAATAGCCCTTTTTATAGACAGGGGAATAGTTCTTGTTAGACGCTTTCTCAAGGATATTATCCAAAGATTCGTTAAGGAGAGGGTAACGTTTATCCGTAACCTCATAAACCTCTTTTATGGAAGAACCGGGCAATACGTCGTGGAATTGATAAAGAAGAACTTCTTTCCAAATCTCATCAAGTTCTTTGGAGAAGTCTTTGATGTTTAATTCGGAAAGATAAATCTCTGTTTGGCGAAGCTTTTCTTCTAAATAACGGTTCCAAATTTTATTTCTTGCTTGGGAAGAAAAGGTTCCGCGATGGTTTTCTAAATAGATTTCCCCTTCTTGATGAGGTAAGGAAGATTGATACGGCTCTAAGGATTGGAAGAAGGAAAGAGCGCTCGTCTCCTTTATTGCAGGCAAAGAAAGACGATGATTCATTCTAGGAAGTCTTTCACACATATCTTCGCTAGGACCACCCCCACCATCCCCACAGCCATAGAGATAGAGAGCATTCTTCAAGAAAGATTTCTCTTTGCTATTTCTTTCCGTGTCCATAAGTTCTTTTGGAAGAGCAAAACCGTTATATCCATAAGGATTTTGTGAGAAATGAGCGAGAACACTTTGACCATCTAACCCTTCGAATATAAAAGAAGAATAAGGGAAAATGCTCTGTTCATTTATTCTCATTTTTGCGGAATAGAAATAACGTTGATTGGTGTCTTTTAAAACACTAGGCAAAGCAGGGATAAAGCCAAAATCATCAGGATAGAAACCAATTTGGCTATCATGCCCGAAATAGTCGCGATAAAAATGCTGTCCATATAACATTTGACGATAAAGTGCTTCCTCGCCAACATTATTCAAATCATTTTCGACGTAAGCTCCGCCAAGAAGTTCAACTCTTCCTTCTTTTTCGTATTTTTGTATCAAAGAAAAAGTTTCAGGAGAGAGTTCTTTTATCTGCTCTAATTGCCAAGGTTGTGAGATGGAATAATGAAAAGAAGGATATCTTTCTAAAAGGTATATGGCATTTAAAATGGTACGTAACGCCTTCTTTTTGCTTTCTTTAAAGCTCCAAAGCCAAGCTAAATCCAAATGGGAATGGCCTAGACAGGTAATCGTAAAATCGGATTTTGAGATAAGAGAAAGAAGAGATGAGGTGATTTTCTTTGCCTCTTTTTCTTTCTCAGCAAAAGAGAAGAGATATAGGTCTCTTACTTTTTCAAGTCCAAGCAAAATGTCGTTGAAATAGGAATCATCTGGAGAAATAGAGAAAAGATAATTCGACAAGACTTCATAATCATATAAGAGAGAAAGATCGTCTTGATGAATAGCAATAAGTGCTGCTTTGTGAAAGAAACCGGCTTGAGGGAAAAGAGAACGAAAATAGATGTTATCTTGGCATTCTATCCAAAGATCGATTTGGTTATTTATAACAAGATTCTTTAAAGGGTAATGGCATTTTAAAGTCGCGTAGTTTCTTTCATCCTCTAAAGAATATGTTCCTAAAGAGAATCCCTTTAAAGGCTGTCCTTGATAATCAAAAAGGATTCCTTCCGAACCGGCATCAAAATGGAGATATAAAGAGGAAAGATCGATTCCCGCAGGAAGTTTTCCTTTCAAATGAAAATAACCATATCGAAAAGGCTTGTCATTCCATTTTTCGTTCTCTTTAATTCTTTTTGTGAAATGATATTTCAATTTCATAAAAGGGACTTCTTCTTGAGAAAGAAAATAACTGACATCAAGTTTCAGAATTTCTTCAAAAGCATTCTGAAGAAGGGATTGTCCTAAAAAATGCCGAATTAACATTTTTCGTCTTTCTAAATAAGCGGGATTTCTTTTACGTTCCATAAGAAAATTATAGGCAAGTAGCTCCTCCTATTGAAAGTGTTTTCAAGTCTCTTTAAAGTAGAAAGAAAGAAGATAAAATAATCGCGTTATGAGCTTGTGGAAGAAATTTAAACAATTATTTGATCCAATTGATTTAACGACAGGAGGAATATGGAAAGATATTTTTATCTTTTCCCTTCCGATTATGCTGTCTACTTTATTGCAGAAAATCTATTCTTTAATTGATACGGTTATTTGTGGGCAAACCCTTAATGATGCGGCCGTTGCTGCAGTTACTAACACCACCACAATCGTTTTCATGATTCTTCAATTCTCGATAGGATGTGCTTCAGGCTTCTCAGTAGTTCTTTCAAAAAAGATCGGCCAGAATTCCTTAGAAGGCGCAAGAAGATCAATTTGGACTCAGATTGTTCTTTCTATCATTATCACCATTATCTTATCTGTCGTTGGTTGCCTTGTTTTGGATTTTCTTTTGGCTTGGATTGGCATTTACCCTTCGGCAGCCGACCCATATATGCAAGCGGAGTACGAAGCGGCTAAAACCTATCTGTTAATTATCGTAGGCGCCTCATTTTCCCAAATTGTCTATAATTTGGCCGTTACTTGTTTAAGGGCATATGGCGATTCTTTCACGCCTTTCATCTTCTTACTAATCTCCACTGTTTTGAATATTGTTTTAGATTTGGTCTTTATTGTTGTTTTTAATTGGGGAGTCGCTGGAGCCGCTTGGGCAACCGTTCTTGCCCAAGCTTTAGCGGGATTGGCCTCTTGGTTTTATCTCTTTTATCATTACAAAGAGCTTCGTTTCCAAAAGAAAGATTTAAAAATCACTTGGAACGATGTCGTTGAACATTTGAAAAACGGTCTTCCTCTTGCTTTCAATTTCTCTATTCTTTCCATTGGAACCGTCATTATGTCTGGAGCAGTCATTGCTTTCGACCGTCTTCCAAACGGGAATTTGAATCCTGCTTTACCAGCTCAACTTGGTTATGGTGTTGCAGGTAAAATCTTCCAATTAGCGATGGGCTTCCAAGAATCTTTAGGTCTTGCCATGATTTCTTATATGGCTCAAAACTTAGGTGCTGGAAAATATGAGCGCATCAAGAAAGGCTTCCACGTTTCTATTCTTTATGGAATGATCATTACGGTTTTCATCAACGTCGTTGTTCTTCCACTCACCATCAATGGAGCCTATCAATATCTTTTCCTTTCAACTGAAAAAGTAACTGCCGATTCCATCAAATGGGGCAACACCTACCTGTATGTTGCCATCCCATTGATGTTTATCTTAATGTTTCTTTTCCTTTTCCGAAATTGTTTGGAAGGTCTAGAAAAACCTCTCTTCCCGTTCTTAGCAGGAATTGCAGAACTAGTTGCCCGTGTGCTTATTTGTTCTTTCTTACCAGCCCTTTTCAATGGCGGACCGATAAATTCGGCTGCCTCGATTTGGGCTTTTATCGGTGCCTCATTAGGCGATCCTGGCGCTTGGGTTTTAGCTACTTTGACGATGCTTATCCCAATGTTGCTAGCGATTTATCGTCCAAAGAAAAACGTTATTCAGCAAGAAGAACACGAGATTCTCTAACTTTGATGCGGTTCCTTTTGCAAGAAGAATCTTTAATTGCTCTCGTTAGATAGGCATTCTTCGTTTGAAGAAGGACTTTATAGCCAAAGACAAGGGATACTTGTTTGACTAGGTCACCGAGATCCATTTCGCCTTGCTCTTTTAATATGTCTGCCGCACAGTTAGCAACCTCTTGATAGCAAATATCGCTTAATGTTCGTAGGGATTTATTCTCTGGATCTAAACGATAATTTAAGAAAGATGCTTCTTCAAAATCCTTTGGAACATAGAATTTTGTTCCATCGTTAATGAAATAAGTCACTCGATCAGCGATTTCTTGCAGGGCTTTTTCGATTTCTCCGCGGGAAATAGATCCTACGCGTTTCTTACCAACCGCCAAACAATAACGGCGGTTAATCAGTTCAAGAGAAATAGGGCCCTCATACTGAATTAAAGAAAGAAGGTATGGAGCAAGGTTTGCTTTATCACACGCTTCTTCCGATAAGGTGTAAGGAATGGATTTTTTCGTCATGGCTTGTTTGATAAAGAGAGGTTTTTTCTTAAAAACGTTATTCTCTTTCCCTTGATTTGGATTCGTAAGGACTTCATTTAAGGCCGTTACAATGTATTGAACGATTTCTTTACGATGATCAAGGTATTCCACCGCATAAACATGGCAAAGATTCCAGCCAAGACGATGAAGGATGTTAGGCTCATTGAAGTTGCGGTCACGGCATGTCATATTCGCAAAATGCTCATTATCAAGCAAAACACCTAATAGATATTCGTTTGGTTTTTCTTTTAAAGAAATGGCCAGATCAACTTTAAAGGAAGATTCTCCCAGATTTTCTTCAACGTGATAGCCAAGCTTACGGATATCTTCTGCAAGATACTTTTCAATACCAATCTCTCTTTTTTCGAGATTATTGGCGTTAAAAGGAAGGTAATCATAGCCAAATTTAGCAAAAGAGAGGAAGTCTTTTAGATATTGGGCGCCAGCATTCTTTGCACGTTCCGCTTTAATGTCTGCAGGATTTAAGGAAGAGAAAACAACCATTTCCTCACGAGCGCGGGAAACCGCTACATTTAGACGTCTTTCACCTTTTTTCAAGGAAAGAGGACCAAAATTCAAAGAAATGGTTCCATTTTTATCAGGACCGTATGTCGTTGAGAAAAGAATCACGTCTCTTTCATCGCCTTGAACGTTTTCGAGGTTCTTAATAAAGATCTTTTCTCCGCCTGGTTCGAGATTTCCATTTCCGAGTTTGGAGGTCTCTTTATCTAGCATATCTTCGATAACGTTTTGTTGAGCTTCGTTAAAAGTGATGACGCCAATAGAATGCGTACGAAGTTCTTTGTCTTTAAGACGACGAAGGATCTCTTTGACCACTTCTTTCGCTTCCGTGCGGTTAATACCCCTGCCTCTTTCATAAACGCCTTTAACATAACGATAACCGACTGCTTTTTCATCGTTTGTAGGCGAAGGGAAGGTGAGCAAGGAATTGTCATAGAATTTGTTATTAGAGAAAGCGATTAAGGATTCATGGCGAGAACGATAATGCCAAAGAAGTCTTTTACGAGGTAAGCCCAAAACCAAAGCGTCACCCAAAAGAGATTCCAAATCTTCATCTAAGGAAGAGAAAGCGTTATCGGAGTCATTATTTCCGATTGTCGTGGTAAAGAAAGAGGTTGGAGGCATCTGTTCTTCATCACCTGCAATAACCACACTATCGCCTCTAGCAATCGCTGAGATGGCTTCCGAGGTAGGGATTTGAGAGGCTTCGTCAAAGATTACGACATCAAAATGATAATCGTGGATATCTAAGAATTGCGAAACGGATATTGGCGACATCATAAAACATGGAGTTAAGTTCTGAATGATGTCTTTGTAGTTATGGAAAATTTGTCTTAAAGACACACCTCTTCCACCGTTTTTGCATAATTTAGCCAACTGATTAAAAGAGGTTGATTCAGCAAAATGGAAAGCGTCTCTAGGATAAGAAGAAGAGATTTTTGCCGCCGTGGTAACGGTAGCCAAATTGGAGAATTCTTGAATATCGTTAGCGTATTGATGAACAAGATTATTCATTTCTTTGCTAGAAAGAAGAGCGAGATTATCCTCTTTCAAACGATAAGAAAGAATGGAGTTTGCCAAGGATTTTTCAAAATTGGAGAGGAGAGCTTGTTCTTTGATTTTTCCTTTTTTGAAAAATGAGACATATTCTTTTGGAAGAAGAGTTTCCAAATCATCTAACTTCAATAACAAAGACGTCCACTCGGCTAGGCTTCCAATTCTTCCGGAAGCAGAACGGAGTTTGCTATAAAGAACGCCAAAGAATTTGTTGTCATCTGGATAAAGATTGATATCAAAAGAAGCGTTAACAAGAAGTTCCTCTTTCTTTTTCTCGAATTCATAGAAATCCTTAAGGAAAGTATTTTGTATCTTAGAGAACAAGCTTCCTTGGTCTAAATCGGATAAATAGGTAGCAAACGCCTCTTTTTTATTTGGAAGATAATCCAAGGAAAGGATGTTTTTACTGATTTTCAAAGTCGTTTCGAACTCATGTAAGACTTCCTCTCCATCTGGATAGGTTAAGAATGGGTGTTTCTTTAAGAAGAAACGGACGTATGGATCGAAGGTAGATAGTTCTTTATTCTGTTCTTGGATATGTTTTAAAAGCTCTAATTCGTCTTTTAAGTTATCGTTTTTTAACGCTTCTTTGTTTTTAACGAAAGGCTTCAGCTTTTTCTTTAAAACGGAAAGAGCTTTATGACGGGCAAAAAAAGACTGAGATTCAGCAAGGAGGAACTCTTTTTCTAATTCTTCACCGTTTTGGTTTAAGAAAGAATCGTTAAAGGAGACAAGAATTTTTTCTTTGCTTTTTGTAATATCGATGGTGAGATTTAATGCGGAACGAATCTCATCTTCTTTTTCAACGAAGTTCTCATCGAGAAAGTGTTCAGGCCATTTCTTTTCCCCTTCACGAAGAATCTCAAGGATTTCTACGTAACGCTTAGCGTTATTGTAGGTTTCTTCTAATTGTTTCTGACGATTGAAGACATTGTATAAATCTAGTTTCAGACGTTCTAAAAGCGGAAGAAGATTATCAATCTCTTTCTTCATTGAGTCACGGTATTCCATCGAATAGGAACGTTCTTGGAAACCGATAAAAGGAGAAGAAATATAAGAGTCAAAAGAAAGGGATGTTGAAGCAATGTCTTTGAGAAGTTGAAGCGTTTTTTCATATTTGCTTTCGCTAAAATTCGTTAAGAATTCATAGGAAAACGCATACACGTCCCCGCTATCTTCGTTTTCAAGATAGGAAAGAATTGCTTGATAAGGAGAATAAAGGAATTCTCTTTTTTCATGCAAAGAAGAGATTTTAGAATTTAATTCCGCTTGTCTTTCTTCGATTTTCTCATTGCATTCGCTAAATCCATCAGGATTCGCGACAGGTCCTCCTAACGAAAGCAATTTCTGATAGGTTTCTAATACTTGAGACTTTGGTTCTTGGATATTGGCAAGTTCTAGGGTGAATTGTCCTAAAGAAAGATCGTCTAAACGACGCTTAACCACATCAAGAGCCACTTCTTTTTCAGCAACGAAAAGAACTTTTTTGCCATGATAAAGAAGATTCACGATCATATTGGCAATCGTTTGGGATTTGCCTGTCCCTGGAGGGCCATCCAAAATGAAAGATTCTCCTTTATCTGCGTCATATATGGCCTTAATTTGGGAAGAATCCGCGCTTAAAGGGAATATGACTTCATCGTTTTTGATTTCTTTTACAGGTGTTTCTTCTTTAAAAGACAAATCTTTATCCGCGTTTACAAAGCTCGAAACAATTTTGTTTGAAAGCATGATGTCTCGATTGTTTTTCAAATCACTCCACATCACGAAATGGGAGAAAGAGAAAAGAGAAAGAATGGATGGGTTCTCTAAAAGAAGCCAGTTCTTCATTGGAGTGATAATTCGTCTGATTTCGTTATAAATGAGACGGAGATCAATCTTTCCGTTTTCTTTTTTAGGTAACTCATTTAAAGAAGAAAAATCCAAATGGAAGTTTTGTTTGAAATATTCAAAAAGGGTTTGGTTTAAGCCGATTTCATCGTAGTCATATTCCAAGACGTACGAATTGCCCGTCTTTCTTTTTGGAATACGAACAGGAAGAAGCAATAATGGAGCGTACATCTCCCCTTTGGCGTGGTTTGCACTGATTTCATTGTCGTACCAACGAATTAAACCAAGAGTGAGGAAAAGAGGGTTACAGCCACTTTCTTCCAAAGAGGTGTTGGCTTTTCTTGATAAGTTCTTTGCCGCATCAATTTTATTGCCCGCCTTGCAAAAGGAAGAGATTTTTCCTTTTCCATATCCTTCATGAATGAGATTTAAAGATAAGGCATCTTGGAAAGAAGGAATTTCTCCATCCGGGAAAAGAATGTTTTGCTCCACTTCTTGAAGGGAGACTTTATCATTATTAGAAAGGAAATCTAAGAAGCTTTCCGCATCATCGACCATGATTTGCAAAGTGTTCGCTTTGATTTTTAAGTTCAAGAGTTTATTTGCAAGATTTAAATCCAGAAGCTTATCTTCCCAATATTCATAACGGTTCTTATTTCGCTTGTTCTCATTGGAAAGATAACGTCTTGCGTCCAAATCGACTTCCGAGATTTTTTCATTTTTCTTCTCGTCTATTGAAGGAATCACAATCTTTTTCTCACCGTTTTCTTCCTTCATGGAGGGAATAGGCCAAATCAATTCATTACGGCAAGAATGGATATCGATAGCATAATGGAAATTCTTTTCCTCTTGGAGGGTTTTATATGCTAAATCCTTTGCATCTTGGAAAGAAAGATCGTCTTTGCTGATGGCGGTGCATTCTAAAAGGCAAAGGTGTTCAAAGCCCTTCGATGCGGCATTAATAATGACTTGGCCATTCTCCTCAAGCGGGGAAAGCGACATTTCTTCATCTAGCCAAACACCTAACATACAGTGGTTAGCAAGCAAAATAAGCACAGGGCGAAGGCCAATCGCTTCAATAACGGAAGCGAAAAGCAAAGAGAAATCCAAGCAATTGCCCATCCTGTCCCCTAAAACGTTTTTAGGAAGGCGAACACGTTGGAAGAGTTTATCAAAAGAAGCGGGAGCAATAATATAGCGGAGGGAAAGACTTTTGAGAGTTTGATATACCGAGTCGATATCTTTTAGAACTTCGTTTGGATCATGAGAAAGATAACCATCAAAAGAAGCGTCTTCGTATTTCTTTTTACGATAATCCATCGCGGAAGAAACGATTTGCTTTATCCCTTCTTCATTTGGAGTTACAAACGATGCAAGCAAGTCACGAATGCGGTAAGAAGAAACGCTTAACTCAATAGGATCAAAGCGAAGATCAACGGAGGAGGTTGCTAACATCTCCCCTTTCGAATTGAATAAGGTTGCTCTTAAAGAGCCTGGAAGACTTTCCGTAAGTTGATAAAGTTTCAATGGATCAAGAAAAAACTGGAATTGACGGATGAGGGTTCCTCTATTTCCTTTTTCGATACAAGAGAGGGGAATATTCGAGATTTCAATCAAGGAAGGAACCACGTCAAAACGAAGGGTCGCATCCTTCACATCTTCTTGTCCTGAATTCTTGATTAAAATCGATTTTAAGAAACAAAATGGGTTCGTTTCGATACCATGGGTCGCCTCTTTTTGTAAAAGATAAGCTTGATAATTAACGTAGGAGATATTTTTCTCCGCTTGAATTTCTAAAGAAAGTCCACTCTCTGCCATATGATTCATTATAGCAATCAAGAGGGCTTTTAAGGTATCCAAAAATCATCTTTTTTAGAGGAGTGAAAAAAGAAATCGGTCAATGGAAGAAAACGTTAATCGAAAACCGTTTTTGTTTTGGAAAAATGGTCTCTAAGAATTTCTTTCTCTTTTAGCAAAGAGAGGGAATCAAGGAAGGCTTCCCCTTCTTTTGAGAACCAGAAATCGAGTTCATGGTAGAAAGGATCCTCTTCCGTCAAAGAAAGAATGAGGGGGCACAAAACTCTTTGAATTAGGTTCTTAAGATATTCTGGGTAATCCTCTTTCATCTTCTCAGAATGAAGATAAGAAGAATGAAGGAGGAAATTTAAGAAACTGACATCGTCTTCTTCCCAAGAAAAAGGTTTTTTCTCTTTGACCCATTTTTCCAAATCCGACGTTGTTTGAAGAAAATAAGAAAGAAACTCTTTTTGATGATATTTTAAAAGAATCGCCTCATCTTTCTTAGAACCATTAAGAAAGGAAATAGCCGCTTCATGAAGTCTTTCTTTCTCTTTTTCATCGAGAGGAATCATTTCTAAAGACGAAAACTGTTCATTTAAATAAGAAATGTCACAGATGAGGTCTAATTTAAAATTGGTCAAGTCCATAAAAGAAAACCCTCCGAAGAGGGCGTAAATTAATAAGCGCGAGCGAAATAGGCGATAACCATAGCCTTATTTCCGGTAACAGGATCGACTTTATCGCTATCGGCAGGAAGCTTTTCAAAGATACAACGAGCAGTTGCTCCATTGGTCTTCGCTTTAATGATGTCTTCCGTTTCTGGTCTTCCATCGTAAGCAAATTTAACAAAACCACCTTTTTGGTCAAGGATAGCTGTCATTTCTTCGAGGGTATTGGCTTCAGAAATATGGGCATTGAGATTATCTAATGCTTTTTGATACATGCGGTTATGGATATCTTTTAAGATAGCTGGCATAGAAGAAGCAAGGCCTTCAATCTTCACCGCTTCTTTCTTTCCATCCACACGTGTGGTTAGAAGAGCTTCGCCTCTTTCAAGATCACGAGGTCCAACTTCAATACGAAGAGGGACGCCCTTCATTTCATATTGGGCAAATTTCCATCCTGGAGTACGGTTTTCATCGTCATCTAATTTCACGCGAATGCCTTGCGCTTTGATTTCCTCATAAAGTTTGCGGCATGCTTCCAAAACGCCTGGAGTTTGTATTCTAACAGGAACAATCACAGCTTGAATTGGAGCAACGTATGGAGGTAAAACCAAGCCATTATCATCACCATGAACCATGATAATTGCGCCAAGAAGACGAGTAGAAACGCCCCAGGAAGTTTGATAAGGGGTTTCAAGAGCGTTCTTTCTTCCTAAGAAAGAGACTTCTGCAGCTTTTGCAAAGCCTTGTCCAAGATAATGGGAAGTTCCGCTTTGAAGTGCTTTGCCATCATGCATTAAAGCTTCAACGGTATAAGTATCTTTTGCACCGGCAAATCTTTCGTGCTCCGTTTTTTCGCCCATTAAAAATGGGATAGCAAGGAGGTCTTTTCCAAGATCATTATAGACGTGAAGCATGTCGATGGAGTTCTTTTGAGCCTCTTCTTCCGTTTCAAAAAGACAATGTCCTTCTTGCCAAAGGAATTCCGCTCCCCGAAGGAAAGGACGGGTTGTCTTTTCCCAACGAACCACAGAGCACCATTGGTTATAACGGATAGGGAGATCACGATAGGAATTGATTCTTTTTTTGAAAAGTTCGGAGAAGATTGTTTCGGATGTTGGACGAATGATTAAAGGATCCGTAAGTTGGTTTCCTCCACCAATGGTGGCAACTAAGCATTCTGGAGCAAAGCCTTCCACGTGCTCTTTTTCTTTGTTGAAAACAGAGGCAGGGATAACCATAGGAAGATAAACATTCTCGGCGCCGTTTTCTTTAAAACGACCATTCAAATAGTTTTGAATTTCTTCCCACATCGCATAAGAGTAAGGAAGATATTCGATAAATCCTTTAACGGAATAATATTCCATCAAATCTGCTTTACGGCATACATCGGTATACCATTTCGCAAAGTCAACATCACGTGAAGTGATGGCATCATTTTTCTTTTCCATAATTTATTGTCTGTTTCCTTTCATTTCCTTTAGACGGATCTCGTCTTTTTCTTTAAGCGGTACAAACCCATTTTGATAAGGGCCAAATTGGTCAGAGGCAACATAGTCAATTCCAGAGCCAACTACCAATTCTATCGCATTCCAATCAGCAAGGTTAGAACCAACGATAATCTTCTTGTATTTAAGGAGTTTTTCTACCAAGGCGTGGAGTTGAGAACGAATGACCATGTCCATATGTTTGCTATCCGTGTCATCATTACGGAAATCCACGAAGAAGATATCCATCAGTTTCAAAATGTTTTCATCCGCGTTAATCGCTTTGCCTTGAACGATAAGTCCCAAAGAAAAACCAGACTCATGAACGTTTTTAAGCAAGGAACATAAATTATCCATTCCTATTTGCTTTGAACCAGCCAGGACGTCATTTTCTTTAAGAAGGAACATTAGATTTGCGTCCTTGGCTCCTTTAAGGTTGGAGAAGATTGCTGGTATCGTTTGAAGCTCTCTTACCATAATAGGATAGAAAAGACGCTGAGAACGGAGTGGTCTTTCGGAAACGAAACGAGAAACAATCGTCTTTGCAAGATAGCCAAAGAGGTTATTTTGGTCTTTGGCACGGATCGCGTAGTTCTTTAGTTCCTCAATAGTTGCAAAAGAAGTTCTATCCGCATCAGGAACAGGTTTTGATACATATCCAAGCACGGAATGTCTTGATACGCCATAAACCGGTTGGAAGAAATTGTTGATGCGTTTATCAAAAATGATTTTCTCGACTTCAGAACGATATTTGGAAACATCGAAATTCACATAATCGTCCACTCCTTTGCGGTAATAGACCAAAGAGGAAGAAGTGTCATAGGCATTCATTGCCGTTCTTTGAGAATAATCAATGAGCGATTCTGTATCACCAAAAAGATCTTTATTTGCAACAATGCCAGCTTTAACAACATAGATAGCGTCGTTCATTTTATTCTTTGTCGTCAAAGCATTCGTAACCCCGTTAATCGTTCTTAAAGCGTAGGCCACTGCTTCTTCATGGTCGTTGATATCGAAGTTACAAACGAGAAGTTCATTATCTGCCAGTCTCATTAATTGAGCGTTGCCATATATATATCGATCCAAAGCTGTGCGGAACTTATTGCAAACGGTTCTAGGGACGTTGTTCTCATAGGCATCGCCTTTCTTTTTCTTCAAAGTGAAACAAAATGTTGTTCCTCTAGAAGAGCCGTATTTCTTAATGGAGTTAGCGAATTGCGTTTCCGTTACAAAAACAGTATTTGGGACATTTCCCTTCTTTCGAATCGCATTTTGAAGGAGATAACTTTCAAGATGAAGCAAGCCACTTGAAGGGTTTGATTTAGTAATACGTAAAAAAGAGGAAGTTGTTTTCTTATGGGTTTTTAAGTAAACGTTGGTTTGTAAGAAGTCTGTGGTTTGTTTTCCAGAAAGAATGTTTTCAATCCAAGTGTGGACCTTCGTTTTTTCTTCATCAGGGAAAGAATCATAGAACTGTTCCATGGTGATACTCTTTTTTTCACGGAGGTTAGATAAATCAAAATACGTAACGGAATTATGGACTGAGTCAATGCGATAAGCTCTTGCTCCACTAGATTCATAATTCACCGTGCGAACAAATTTTTTATCGAAATATCGAAGGACGAAATAAGTCGTTATCAAAGCAGCAAAGGAAAGAAGGATGATAACAAAAGTAATCCAGCCTATAATCGTTCTCCAATCCGCGGGAGAGAAACGACTTACAAAGTCATTTAAGACATTTGTGTTTGTTTTCATTACGAATTCATAATTGAACATACTTAAAACAGGTCTTTTTCCTTAACCTTAACTATGTTAACACGTATAGATGAATTCAAAAAATGGAAATGTTCGCATTTCCTTGTTTGAACTCTCCTAAAGCGATATTATTACTAGCGCTGTGGAGAAGTACCCAAGTGGCCGAAGGGGGCAGTCTCGAAAACTGCTAGTAGGTGTATGCCTAGCAAGGGTTCAAATCCCTTCTTCTCCGCCAGAGTAGTTTTTATCGGCACTTTTTGACAACTTGTCCACTCATATGCGTTCTCGACAAGATATTAAAAGGAAGCATACGGGAAAATAAAGTGCTTGGAAATATATAAAAGCAGTCGATTAACGAGCGGTTCATTCTGAAAGAAATAAACCATTTGAAAAGAAAAAGTAAAGAAGACGACAATGGCAAAAATAATAGCCGTTTTTTCTCACACGTGTATGCGTATGCGTTTTAAACACTGCTAATGTTACTAGAAAAAATGCTTTTATCGTTTTCTTGATTTTTGCTATATCTAAATCACACACGTTCAAACCATATTTGTTATTTGAGAGTTTACTTGTATATAACCAACTTATTTCGTTTACCTTGGATATATAAAAATAAATATATAAAGGTTTATCGTGCCTTTATTTTCCGTTTTTTAAGTCACTTTTAACAAAAATGTTTCAAATTCTTTTCTTTCGATTAGGTCAAGGCTTTTAAGCGTTTTTGAAAGAAATTAATTAAAATGGGGTCACATATTTTATAAATGCGTTTGTAATTGTGACCGTTCCCGAAAACGGGGGCAGAAAGGTAGGCATTAAAAGACCGGTAGAAAATGAGAGAAAGAAAAAGCCTTAAAGCCCCTATCCAATTTGGATGGCTTGCAAGAAAAGGTTTTACCTAGTGGAACTCGAAAAAAATAAAAAGATTCCTAGAGCTGGCTATTAAGATTGGCATCCTTATTAAGCTAGCAATAGAAATCTACCAAGCGGTAATAGGCTAACCCATAGAGTCAGAAGCGTCAAGGGGCGAGCGCCCGGCCCCTATGAAAAGGGGGTGCAACGATGGCACGGAAAAGCGAAGAACAGCGGCAAAGAGAGATACTTCAAGGGCCTAAAATAGAAAAGAAACCATAATAATAGATCGTGGTTTTTATTTTATCTTGAAAATTGCCTTGCAATGCACTACATTAAGGATGCCAAGAAGGAGGCGGAAGAAAATGAATGTCACAATAAGAATGACCGACGAGCAAAGGAAGATCGCAGACACCTACGCAAAATGCGAAGGAGTCACGCTCTCTGAGGCGATAAAGAGAGCTTTCTTCGAAGCCATTGAGGAAAAGTACGATTTAGCGGAGGCCGAAGAGGTATCCAAAAGAATCAGAAACGGCACCGAGAAAACCTACTCGGTGGATGAAGCCGAGAGGCTCATGGGCTTATGACCGGAGAAGGATATCATTTAAGATACTCGGAGAAAGCCATCCGGGAGATGAACAAGCTGGACCGCTACACGAGAGTGATAATCGCGAACTGGCTGAGGAGAAACCTCGATGGGATAGACGACCCAAGAAGAACGGGGAAGCCGCTCAAAGGGGAACTAAACCATTATTGGAGGTATCGCATAGGCGACTACAGGGTAATTGCCGAGATAATCGATCATGAGCTTGTTGTCGAAATCGTGAAAGTAGGACATAGAAGGGACATCTATCAATGAAAAGGCCGGGAACAATCCCGGTTTTCTTTTTTCATCTCATCAGTCGCCTTCTGACGTCGGCCACGAATGAGCGCACCCCAAGTATGATGATGGTGGTTTACGTTCATGTGAACTCGAAATCTATCACAAAGCTCACGGAAAGGAAGCCAACTTGTACACCCAGACATGTACTTATCACGTTTTAAAAAGAACATACGGGAAAATAAAGTGTTTGAAAATATAATTCGCAAATGGATGGTTCGTTTTCAAAAAAGATGAACCATTTTATTTTTATGTTTTTTTGGTTTTTGAAAATCACTTTATTTTGTTAACTGGATAAATGTCTTTGCCTTTTATGGGTTTCATTAGAAATCATTTTGGCAACATGGTGTATGATTGATTTTGATGAAAATCATTTTTGGATAAAATGACTAAGGAGGAATTCAAAATGAACGAGTCAATCAAAACGTTAGAGACAAGGTGTTCTTGTAAAGCTTATACCGATAAGATGATTCCTGAAGATGTCCTTCAAGAGATACTCGAAGCGGGTTTATATGCACCTAGCGGCCTTGGTCAGCAAAATGCTGCAGCTATTGTTATCACAAACAAAAAGATTCGTGATGAGTTAGAAGAAGAAAACGCGCGCATCTTAGGAAGAGAGGGAATCCATCCTTTTTATAACGCCCCGATTGTCGTTCTTGTTATCGCAAAAGGACCTACAGGCATTTATGATGGCTCTTTGATGATTGGGAATATGCTTAATGCCGCTTCCTCTTTAGGTGTTGGCGCCTGTTGGATTCACCGTGCAAAGGAAGAGGTTGAAAGAGAGTTTGGGAAGAAACTCTTATTAGAAAATGGTTTCGATCCAAATGAATGGCAAGGAATTGGAAACGTTACTCTTGGATACGCTGCTCTTCCTCAAAAAGAGAAATTGTCAAGAAAAGAACATCGTATTGTGTACGTTCGTTAAAAACATCCCTTAGAAGCACACTTGTCTAAGGGATTTCTAATAAAATGAGTTTATTCGTTAAACCCTTATTTAATTGGGCGCATATAGAAACGTCCTTCAACTTGTTCAAGCGGAAGCACTTCGATAAAAGCATTAGGATCTTCTTGTTTAATGAGCTTGATTGCAGAATTTAATTCATAAGAAGAGATGACAATATCAAAGATATAACGATCGGCGTTAGAATATACGCCTTTCCCTTTAATCATTGTTGCAGCATGAGGAAGGTGAGAAATGATGAATTGGCCTAATTCCTCTTCATTGGTAACGATTTGGACTTTTACTTTCTTATTTCTTGTGTGAATTCTATCTACTACAAGAGCAGTAACGAAAAGATAAACAACAGAGAAGACGGCACGTGCAAAATGCTCACCAACAATGGCTGTATTGCCCCAACCATCTAATGCACAAGAGAAAATCGTGAATAAGGTAAGGGTTATGCCGTTCATAATAACGGAATACTTGCCAACTGCCGTTCTTTTCTTTAAAGCGATCCAATAAGCGATAACATCAATTCCGCCCGTAGACAAATCACCCTTAAAGGCGATAGCTGTGCTTAATCCTGTTGTTGCACCACCAAAAATAACACGAGCAAGAAGACCACCATGGGCACTAACATATTGTCCGATTTGATAGATGACTTCTATTTTTTCTGGATTTAATAGTTCTGTAAAAATCGAAGTTTCCAAAACATTGATAAGGGTAAGAAGAGTGTAACGTTTACCAATACCAAAGAAAGACAAAATAATAACAGGGATATTGATAACGAAATAAAGGACAGAAAACATTAAGTGTTCCACGGAAACATCAAAATGAACTCCGCATAAATTTAAGAAAATAATCAGAGTCTGAGAGATACCCGATACCCCTCCGGCAACGTATTTATCAATTAGCCAAACACCATCCTTAAGAGTTTGAAGGGAAATGAAACAGTTAAAGCCAAAAGCGAAAGTGAAGGCGGATAGAGTAGAAATCAACAAGGCCCAGATGAAATCAAACGTGTGTTTCAAACGAAGATGGTCGTATAGCCAATCGTTTACTCTTTCTTTCAAAGTCGAAAATTTATTATGTATCTTTTTCATATGTCGAAATGATTATATAGGTTGCCCCATCTTAAACAAGTAGAAAAGTGCTTCTTGTTTTCTCTTTCCATTTTTCTAAAGAAAAAAGAAACATGTTTTATTGCCTATAGCAAGTTGAAATGATAAGATTACATCGCTGTTTATAAAAACAGGCTGCTTTTTGTCGGAGGTTTTCCATGATATTACTTAAAGCGATTGGTGCATTCTTCGTTAAGATTTGGCGTTGGATCAAGGAAACTGCTTGGGTCCAACCATTACTTATCGTTGGTGCCATCTTTGCGATTATTTTCTCCATTCCTTACATCACGAAATGGGCGCAGTCCTTCTCTGGTTCAGAAAACGGACAATTCTTCAAACAATACGACGTCTCTATTAATAACGAAGAATTTACTTCCGGTAAACGTGTTACCGATGGCGATAATCTTTCCCAAGACTTATATGAAAACACATTAAAAGCATATAACGATGAAGAACACGCTACCAAAGCCGCTGATTATAAGGATTTCGCTGACAAATATGGTGAGAAATTCTTCCTTGTTTTCTACAAGAAAGACAATGCTTCTTCCGATAATATCGAATCTGGCTTACGTTATTTGAAAAACAACTGGAACGCTTCCCAATACAATCTTTCTGTCAATGATGATAAAGATCTTGCCTTTAACTTAAAAGCTATCGATGCAACCTTCACTTCCGATAATGATTCCGAATATACCATTACCATTGGTGGACAAAGCGCATTCAATCGTTTCCTTTATACCAATGCCAATTTGTTCAACATCGCTGGTCCAGTTCTTTCCGAAACTTCTTATCGCACCAGAGCTTCCGTTGCCGAAACTTCTTATGATCAATTTGGTTTAAATAACACCAGCAGTTCTACTGCTAATGTCTTAAGCGAATTCCCTCTTCCATGTGTTTGCTTAGTTGATTTCACCGATAAAGCACTCTCTGCTGGACGTGGCGGATTAAGTGAAATTCTCTTCAGCGTTTCTGGTGACTCTGAATTGGATCGCGCCAAACTTCTTCTAAATATGTGGAACCACACAGACGAATTTAGCACCACAAACCTCTTCACCAAACAAGCCTAATTATTTGAAGACATTTAAAAAGCCGTTAACATCATTGAAATGTACCCCTAATCCTGGACAAAACTAGGAAAGGGGTATTTTTCATGAAATACGATTGGA
>ERZ1034687.146-NODE-146-length-45783-cov-37.858883_pt1 | contig 45783 bp, 43 predicted proteins | sample MGYA00520704_ERZ1034687 | MGnify/ENA primary metagenome ERZ1034687 (study PRJEB33766, sample SAMN09781762) | gut metagenome | biome: gut microbiome | host: Homo sapiens | place: Madagascar | study: EMG produced TPA metagenomics assembly of the PRJNA485056 data... | reverse complement strand
CCCTAGACCCACTGATTAAGAGTCAGTTGCTCTACCAACTGAGCTAAGGGTGCATACCCGATAAGCTTTGTTCTCAAAAGCGGGTGCAAAGGTACAGCTTTTATTTGAAACCGCCAAACAAATTTACAACTTTTTACACAAGCATGATGATTTTCTCAGAAAAAAGCAGTACCTTTGCAGCAAAAACAAGAAATATATGATGAAATCAGGCAAACATACCGTTTTATTTATATGCCTCGGAAACATCTGCCGCTCGCCGGCAGCCGAGGGCATCATGAAGAGTTTAGTGGAAAAAGAAGGAATGAGCGATGACTTCTTCATCGACTCGGCAGCCATCGGCAGCTGGCACATCGGACAATTGCCCGACAGCCGTATGCGCAAGTGTGGCGCAGAGCATGGATACCGTTTCGACAGCCACGCTCGGCAATTCCAGAAGTCAGACTTCCAGCACTTCGACCTCATCGTGGTGATGGACAATGAGAACTATCGAGCCATCACATCCATGGCATCCAGCCAAGCTGACAAAGACAAGGTGGTGCGCATAGCCGACTATCTGACCCACCACCGCGAATACACTACGGTACCCGACCCTTACTATGGCGACTACAGCGACTTCGAACTAGTCATCGAGCTACTGGAAGATGCCTGTCAAGGACTTCTGGACAGCATCAAGGAGCAAAACTCCTAACAGAGAGAGAACACATTATTATATATATAGGAGAAAAAACAGATATGAACGGAATATATACCATATTACTCTTGCTGCTGAGTAATATCTTCATGACCCTAGCATGGTATGGCCATCTGAAACTGCAACAGACGGGCGTGAGCAGCAACTGGCCCTTGATAGGCGTCATCGCCTTCAGCTGGGCGATAGCATTCTTTGAGTATTGCTGCCAAGTACCAGCCAACAGAATAGGATTCGTGGACAACGGCGGTCCCTTCACCCTCGTCCAGCTCAAGGTGATACAAGAGTGCGTATCGCTCATCGTATTTGCCATCATCGCCAACATCCTCTTCCAAGGACAAGGCTTACACTGGAATCACTTCGCTGCATTCGTCTGCCTCATAGCAGCCGTCTACTTCGTATTCATGAAATAGAGGAAATATTTTTCATCGGATTACACGGATGAAACGGAAACATAAGAAAGCTCCGTATCATCCGTATAATCCGATGATTTTAATTTTATACCAACTTGTAGATTTCGCTCGGTGTCTTGCGCTTCAGCACCTCCACCTCGAAGTCCTTGCCAGCAATGATGCCCTTGCTTCGGAGAATCTGCTCCACTGTCTTGCGTGCCAACTCCGGATGATTGTTCTCCTCGCTGAGATGGCAGAGCCATACATAGCGCAGGTTTGGCGTGGCATAATCGGCAAGCGCATTGCCACAGTCGTCATTGCTCAGATGGCCATTAGGTCCCAGTATTCGATCCTTGAGATACTGCGGATAAGGACCTTGCTGCAACATCTCCACGCTATGGTTGGCCTCTATCACCAGATAATTGGCACGGCCTATGAAGTCGTGCATCTCTTCCGTGATATGCCCCACATCGGTAATCAAGCAAAAAGTTACCTCGCCACACTCCACGAAGTAGCCCACATTGTCGGTACTGTCATGAGGCACGGCAAAAGGTGTAACCTTAAATTCGCCCACCTGGAAGGGCACATTCTTCTCTATCACATGGGCATAAGAAGGCACAATCTTCTTGCGGACGCAATAGTTGCGCTCGATGCCCTGGTGTACTTTTCGGGTTGTATATACTGGTAGCTTATAGTCCGTACTCAAGCTCCCCACCGACTTTACGTGGTCGGCGTGGTCATGGGTAACGAGGATGTGATGCACGTCCTCGAAGCGCAATCCATAGTTATGGAAGTGCTTCTTCAATGATCTTATTCCTACTCCTACATCTATCAATATCGAATCCGTTTCAGTGTAAAGATAGTAGCTATTGCCACTGCTTCCACTGCCAAAGGAAATGAATCTCAACATTTTTAAGTTATATTTTCATGCAAAGTTAGCAAAAAACTTTCTTATTACAAAGTATTTTACTATCTTTGTACCAAATTTAAGCAAATAAATAGAAATTTTAAGAATTAGACGATATGGTTAACAAGACTATAAAAGCATTGGGATGGGCCTGTCTGGGCACCGCCGCATCGCTCATCACCCTGTCGGGATGCCAGCCTCACGAGGGCAGCGACAGCCAGCTCAAGGAAGACGCCGACTCCTTTGCCATCTACTATTACAACTGGCATTTTCCGAAGGCGCTCAAGTATTGCACGCCCTCTTCAGAAGTATGGCTGCGCTATGCTGCCAGCAATGTACATGAGGCAGACATAGAGCAACTTCGCAACAAGGCAGAAGATGCCAGCGTGGAGATAACCGACGTGGACTATGCCGACGACGAGGTATCGGCAGTGGTAAGTATCAAGGTAAGCAACTTCCTGCAGATGGACACCATCGGCAAGGAAGCTCACCCCGTAGACGAAGCCACCTTCCAACTGCCCATGGAAATCCATGAAGGCAAATGGAAGGTGAAACTGGAAGGAATGCCAACTCCTAACTCCTAACTCCTAACTCCTAACTTCTAACTCCAAACTTAGAAAGGCAGTCCCACGGCAAAGTGGAAGGCAAAGTCGCGGCTCAGCTTAGGATGGACGATAGCCCAGTGCTCCTCCTGGGTCTCGTAAGCAGGATTGATGGCCTTCATACCCATGTCGAAACGCAGGATGAAGTAGTCGAAGTTCAGGCGCAAGCCCAGTCCATAGGCTGCCGCTATCTGCTTATAGAACTCGGAGAACTTAAACTGTCCGCCAGGCTGGTCTTCGTAGTTGCGAAGGGTCCAGATATTACCGGCATCTATGAAGGCTGCGCCCTCAAACTTCCAGAAGAGCGAGGTGCGATACTCGGCATTGAGGTCGAGCTTCAAGTCGCCCGTCTGGTTGATGAAGTCAATACGTCCATCCGTGCCCTTAAACTTACCTGGTCCCAACTCTCTCACGCCCCATCCGCGCACCGAGTTGGCGCCACCCGAGAAGTATCTCTTCTCAAAAGGCAACACCGTGCTGTTGCCGTAAGGATAAGCCACGCCAATGCCAGCATGCAGCGCCAAGGCATTGCGCTTGTCAAACTGCATCAGATGGGTATAGTCGAAGTCAAACTTGGCATACTGGGCATAGGCTATATTAATAAAGGTGCGCTGCCCCTCGGCATTGGTCTTGAATCCGAGCACCTTCGATACGGCACTGAGCACATTGCCCGAAGTCTCCACATTCACTCTCACGGCATCCACTCCATCGCTATATGACAATCCCAGTCCCATCTTCATGATGAAGAGGTCCTCGTAGTTATACCTCAAGATGGCATTTCGGCTATCCGCATTGTCGAGATAATCCTGCTTGAAAGTAGCTGAAATCCAAGGCATATACACATAGTTGAGATCCAGCAGGTCATAGCGCCAAGACAGATGATGCCTAGGCTCGCTCCAGCGATAACGCCACGCCGTAGAGAAGACTCGACGATGAAACTCAGGTCGATTCTGAAGGTCCCAACTCACCGAGAGCTCACTGCTAGCCGTCTGTCGGCGGCGGAATTTTTGGGAGAGGAAAGGAGCCACGAATCTAGGAAACACCAGCTTGGTCTCTACCGAATACTCCGTATAGTTCTGGTCCTGATAGCCCTCCAGTCCGGTGATGGCCTCGTAGGCACCACGCAGCTCCACACTCAGCTGCTCGCTGCCACGGAACAGGTTCCTGTTGGTATAAGTGAGCGAAGCCGCCGCACCCAAGTCGCCTGCCGTATTGGTACCCTCTGGCTGGAAGGCAATGGTAGAAGGCTTGTTGGTGCTTATCTGGATGTTGCAATCCAAGAGATTGCTGTCAGGCACTTCGGCAAATCGGATATTGGTATACTTCACCGCCTGCAATCGGGCAAAGTTATTGTAAGTGCGCTGCAAGGCAGATGCGCTGTAAGGCTCATTCTCCCTAAGAGCAGTGGCATTGAGCAACACCTGATGGCGCAGGTGGATGCGGTCGCTGTCATTGCTCAGAAAGTTGATATTCCTCACCGTATAGCGCGGATGATCCACCTCGGGCGCATTACTGTTGGCCTTGTACTTCATCAGATGCAGGGTCACGGCGATGTCCTTCTGCCCCGCTATCGTATCAGCCGAAAACTGGATAAAGTCCTTATGGAAACGGAAGTAGCCATCATCCGTCAAGAGATTGGTGATGCGCTTGCGCTCATTGTCCAGGGTCTCCACGGTGAATCGCATACCCGGCTTCAGTTGCTGATTCTCAGGCTTATCGAGTTGCAAGAGCTGCTGTATCTGCTCATCCTCCACATCATATTCCACCTTGCCTATCAAGAAAGGCTCACCGGGATGCAACAAGTAAGTGGCATCCAGCTTCTTCCCCTTCTTGGTGGTGAAGAGCTGTATGCCGGCATGCATATATCCCTGGTTCTGCATCGCCTGGAGCAGGTCTTGGCAGGTGAGTCGGGCCTGCAGGGAATCATAAATAACAGGTTTCTTGCTAAATGGATTCTTGAAGAGCGAAAACAGCTTGGGCTTCTCCTTCTGGCGCACATACTGCTTGAGCGCCCCGGCATCATATCCCTCCAGGTCGCTCTTCACTTCCACCTTATTTAATATATACTCCCCCTCTGGCACGTATTTGCTCGCCGAGCAAGCACCCAGCACCAAGGGCAAAGCCAATATGAAAATATTCTGTTGTTTCACTTAATTCTTATCTTTTAGACTGCAAAGATAATGCAAATCATAGACAATACAAAATTAAATGCGAAAAGAAATCTTAATTTATTTTGTTTTGTCTGCATTTTGCTGTATCTTTGCACACATTATAAACAGGTAAGAATGATTAGCAAGAATAAGATAAAATATATACGTTCGCTAGAACTGAAGAAGAATCGCAACAAAGAAGGCGTATTCGTGGCTGAAGGACATAAGGTGGTAGACGACCTGCTCGCCCTGCAACCTGCCCTCCTCATTGTGGCTACTGCCGAATGGCTCAAGGGCAAACAGCTGGGCGCTGAGACCGAGGTTATCGAGGTAACAGATGAGGAGCTGAAGAAGGTTAGCTTCTTGCAGCATCCACAACAGGTGCTCGCCGTATTCAGACAAGACCAGGCTACCGCCATTGATAGCTTCGGATTCTCAGGCATCGACACCACGGAGTTGAGTCTGGCACTGGATGGCGTGCAAGACCCAGGCAATCTGGGCACCATTATCCGCATCGCCGACTGGTTTGGCATCACCCACATCTATTGCAGCCAAGACACTGCCGATGTGTACAATCCGAAAGTGGTGCAAGCCACGATGGGCAGCATAGCCCGAGTGAAGGTAGAATATGGCAACCTGCTAGGCTTGGTGGAATCCCTGCCAGCCGACGTGCCCGTATACGGCACCCTGCTCGATGGCGAGAACATCTATCAGCAGCCGCTAGAGAACCGCGGACTCATCGTGATGGGCAATGAGGGCAAGGGCATCTCCCCAGCCTTGGCTCAGAAGGTAAACCGCCGACTCCTCATCCCTAACTTCCCAGAGGGTCGTCCCACAGCCGACAGCCTCAACGTGGCAATCGCCACCGCCATCACCTGTGCGGAGTTCAGAAGACAGTGGAAGTAACATTCATAGAGAAAGGAACTAAGCAAAATGGAAGTAAACGTATTATTTAAGCATCGCAGCATAACATCCTGTATGAAAGCATCATACGATTTATTAACAAGTCATCCAAAGGCATTCATCAAGCAGTCGTGGACCACCCAAGTGCCCCTCGCCATCCTACTGGCAGTGGTGCTCTATTTCCTGCTCCCCAACAAGTCGCTCCACGACTGGGGAGTCTACAATCCTTGGGCATCATTCATCGTACAAACCATCATCTACGCCGCCACCATCGTGATGGCAATCGTAGCGTTTTGGCATCTGCTGCCTCGCCAGCAATTCTGTCCTAAGGGAGAAAAGCGCAAGATGGGCAAATCCATCCTCCGCATCCTGCGCCACTTCGGCGGTTTCTTCATGACCAGTTTTCTCGGCATCATGATTGTAGGCATCGTTACCCTGATCGTAGCCCTGCCATCCATCACCCTAGGCACAGCCCAACTCTTCTCCCAGCTAGGAGCCCTCGATGGCGACCCACTGGGCACACCGGGCTACTTTACCCCCCTGCTGCTCCTCATTCTGGTCATCACCTGCTACCTCTTCGTAGGCATCCTGTCATGGCTCGGCATCACCCTAGCCTATCAGTATGGCTCCTATAAAGTGCAAGATGAGGAAAAGGAAAAAATAAATAAGCATATTAACATAGAATCAACCAAATGAAACAGACAAGATTACTCTTCATCGACCGCGATGGAACGCTGATCCAGGAACCAGAGGATGAGCAGATTGATAGCTTCGAAAAGCTGGTATTCACCAAGGGCGTATTCCGCAACCTAGCGTTCATCGCCCAGCACACCGACTTCGAGCTAGTGATGGTAAGCAATCAGGACGGTCTAGGCACCGACTCCTTCCCAGAAGACACCTTCTGGCCCGTCCACAACTTCATCATCCAGACCCTGGAGAGCGAAGGCATCCACTTCAGCAAGCAGCACATCGACCGCCACTTCCCAGAGGACCATTCGCCTATGCGCAAACCAGGCACAGGTATGCTCACCGAATATATCGACAACCCAGCCTACGACCTAGCCAACAGCTATGTAATTGGTGACCGTGAGAGCGATGCCCAGCTAGCCGAGAACCTCGGTTGCAAGAGCCTCATCCTAGGCAAGGACGGCATGGACTGGGACAAGATAGCCGAGATTCTCTTTGCTGGCGACCGCATCGCCGAGGTAAAGCGCACCACCAAGGAGACAGACATCTACATCCGGGTAAATCTCGATGGTTCAGGTAAGTGCGACATCTCCACCGGTCTCGGATTCTTCGACCACATGCTGGAGCAGATAGGCAAGCACGGCATGATGGACCTCACCATCCACACCAAGGGCGACCTCTACGTAGACGAGCACCACACCATCGAAGACACCGGCATAGCCCTGGGCGAATGCTTGCTCCAGGCGTTGGGCGACAAGCGAGGCATAGAGCGTTATGGTTACTCCCTGCCGATGGATGATTGCCTCTGCCAGGTAGCCTTGGATTTCGGTGGTCGTCCATGGCTCATCTGGGATGCTGAGTTCCACAGAGAGAAGGTAGGCGAAATGCCCACCGAGATGTTCAAGCATTTCTTCAAGAGCCTGAGCGATGCCGCCAAGATGAACCTGAACATCAAGGCAGAGGGCGAGAACGAGCACCACAAGATAGAAGGCATTTTCAAGGCCCTGGCCCGCTCGCTTAAGATGGCAGTGAAGCGCGACATCTACCACTTCGAGCTCCCCAGCTCCAAGGGTATGCTATAAAGGATTTCTTTTTAGAAGATAAGTTTTTTAGAAGATACAATTAAGAATAGAATAAGGGAACAATCCCATCACGCGGATTGTTCCCTTATTTTGATTTCCTTATTCTTATATACTGCCTAAAATATGAAACAAAGACGAACGGCTCTTGGATAATCTACATTTCTCCAAGCCCAAAACTTTTCAGCAAAAACATATACCCAATATCCCTCTTCACCTTTAAAAGTGGTTTTGGCAGCAAAATTACTAGCTTCCCAAAATGGATCACCGCCTGCCTCTACCATCTTTTGGCGTGTACTTCCACTGTCCCAATTATTATCAGTATTACCATTTTCATCTACTTCTGTTGGCACACCATAAGCATGCCCACCAAAAGCAGCAAACATGTGATTCCATTCTTGTATGGATGGAATATGCCATCCTGTGCTAAACTTCATAGCCGCAGCTTTATAAGTTTTTGCAATCTCCAAAGCTTGGTCATATCCAAGTCGGTCGGAACCAACAGAGTTGGCATTTTCCAAAGCAAATACAATACCATGATTGTACTGAGAATTACCAGTATCACTCCCCACGTAACCAATAAATCCAACTGGTTCCTTACCAGCAGCATTGGCTGCCGCTACCGTTGCATAGACACTGCCATCTGCACAAATAATCTTCCCCAAATCACTGGCTGTTACACTTTGCAATATCACATTCACCCTGTTTCCGTCTTCCTCAGCCCCATTACCATTGATAGTAATAGAAGCATTATAAGACATATTGGGATAAATCGTATAATCCGTATAGTCTGCCGCAGATGAATACGTAGAAGGTAGATTCTTGCCTCCCAAATAATAATAAAATGTGGTTTGCCACATCTGTGAATGAGCCTTGATTTTCAGATAGCTAGCATTGCTTGGCGCATGTTTGCTTGAACGATACCCCCACCCCTTGGAATTTACATTGTTACCTTTCGGAAGAGGATTCTGCAATATTGACTTTGTAAACTTAATGGTAGAACCAGACTCATTACTACTTGTAAGATTCACCTCTGGCTCATCATAATAGGTCATTGCCTGCTTGGTTCCACATAGATATGTTCCCTTTGGTAAATGGCACAGTTGGTAACTATCCAACACGATTCCTAGACTCGTATTTTTATCCTTTTCTATCTTGATGGAAAAACTGAAATTACTATATATCTTCTGCAAGGAAATTGTACAAGCAGCACTGGTCTTCGTACTATAATTCGTCTTGACTCCATACATTACATTTGATATTTTTGGAGTTCCAGAATTCAATACAAAATAATATAAGTTGTCCAAATCTGATTTCATCTTCACATTTGATAGCCATGAGTTTGATACAACAGCTTTGCTATTGGCTACCACACAAACCGTACAGTTATCCGCAAGTCTAGTCGTTACTTTCAAAGAAGATACATTTGCTGCCTCTCCTTTTCCTATCAAATAACCTTGTTGATTAAAAATAAAAGCAACAACATCCGTAACTCCATCTACCGCTCGCGTCAGACTACTAGCTTCGCCATTTTCCCCTTCTACCTTGACGACAAAAGAAACCGTAGTCTCCCCTGATGTGTCTAATGCATCATAATCTGCACTACATGAAGAAATGAGGACAATACTCAAAACTATCAAACACAAAGTAAAGTATTTATTCATATTATTCTGCATCATGGAAAGACTGTTTCATTGCCTACTTCCTCAAACGGAACAACCTTGATTGTCGCATCGGTAGTATAGCCAAACTGTATCATTATAACATTATTAGTACCAGGACGTAAAAGTAACGGATTACCTTGACTATCCTTATCCATCTCAAACAACATTTTGCCATCTCCTTTGTAGATTCTCACACGCAAGCCTTCACTTGAGGGAAGTAGATGTCGAGACTCAGTCCGATAATTACCATCAGAACTTAGCTTACCTGCCAAATCATAGTTAGCCATCTCGCCACACGAAGAACCATCGTAGGCTAATCCTGTAGAACAACGTTCCAAAACAAAGCGATAATTATCTACACCGAATTTAGCCAACATATTATAAGCCACAATTCTTACTTGTTCCCTTACATCTTGCATTTTGACGCAAACATTTTCGTTTTGAGTTCCAGCAATATGTGTATTTACACTTCCATAAAATACAGGCGAAGCATCTGGTGCATTCTGTCCAACAGGCATATTCATTTGCAACCATCTGTTTTGGATAGCCATGCCATCTCTTGGAGGTGTCATAAGATACTCATCGGGATTCTCACAGGCAAGAGCTACAAAAGTAACATCATCCTCACCTAGAAAAGCATAGCGATATTTACCATCCGATTCCTTTGAAATTGTTTCTCGATAGATACCATTTACAAAACATCCCACACCATACAATGAAGCAATAGAATCAGACAATTGTTCCCCAAGACTATCTACCAACTCGACTCTCAAGGTATATTGCTTCCTGTCAGGATATTGGTCGTAGATACAACTATCTAACATCATTTCCAAAATGAGCAAAACTAACAATTGAATAATTCTATTGCATTTCATTTTTATTAATCTCTATAATTTACTTGATATTACTGGAAGATTGTTGACTGCGACACCGATGTGAACGAAGTTACAGTAATCGAAACAGTAGCTGTCATAGGATCAATATCAGCAGTTGGAGATGTGGAGCCGATAGTCTTAATCGTTACGCTACATTTATAATTCTTGTTTGGATATACCTGATATTCTGTAGTACCACTCTCTGCTGCCGCATGAGTTCCTTCTGCTGTCACATTAGAATTTAATTTTACAGGATAGTAAACCACCTGCGCTGGGGTTGCGCCAGCACCATCAGGATCAAAACTACCCTTAATCACCAGTTTGGTCTTGCCTGTACTAACATTGTTATTTGGAGTAGTATAGAAGAAACGACTCCCTGCAAATGAAGCAGAACCACTCAATGCTGTCTCACCAGACAGAACACCTGTAGAAAGGAATTTTGTTGGTGCAGGTGATGTACTGCTTGATTCTCCTGTCAGCAATGTAGATGTTGAAACATACGGAGCAGCATCATCAAACAACACCCCATCAGGTGCATTATAAATGAAGATTTCTTGTGGGGTAAATGTTGCTGCTGAATATGGACCATCCGATGCGAAATCAACCTTCAAGCTTTCAAGGGTAACCTTGGAAACGAGATGGATAGGCTTAATCGTTGCAGAAAACGAGGTTCCCGAACCCGTAAGATTTGCAGATCCAAACATGGGAATGTTATCATCCACTGCCATATCATTAGTCGGACTTGTAGCATCACTTTGAGTATAAAGTGCCTCTGTAGCAGTCAGCGATTTCTTCTTGAAATCAGCTGCTGTTGCAACTCCTGCAAAATAAGATGCAGGTGCATTGATAGCAACCAATATTTGATCCGTACTTGTAAGCTGCGTAGTAACTACACTAACTGTAGCTGTACCATTTCCCGAATTATAAAACTTATTAGAACCGGCTACCGCCTCGTCTTGTGTTGCTGTAGGTGAGAACTCTTGGATGGTACGAACCGTATTTCCTGCCTGGTCAAAGATACCTATGGCAATACGATTCATGGTATTCTCCTTAGCAGTACCAGGATCAGTTGTTGCAACAGCTCTAGTCAGAGTCTGTGTTCTGATGGTTAGTGTCAGTTGCTTCTGACTATTACTCTCTGAAGTTTCCGACGTTATCTCGTCTGACGATGAGCAAGACACACTTACCCCAGCCAACATACTTGCCATCAGAATGGCAAATAACTTGAAAGAATTTCTTTTCATATTAATTTTATTTTAATTTATAATACTTACTTGATACTATGTAGATAATTCAGAGCAGCCGATGCTTGACTAACACCCGACGACTCAGCCATCTGAAGATAAACTTCCGCCTTAGCAAAATCACCTTGCAGCATGTACAAGACTCCAAGATTATTGTATGCACGCGAGTCTGTAGTCCATTTAGCAAGATATTTCTCTGCCAAGGAAATGTCACCACGAAGCAAAGCCACACCTGCAGCGTTAACATTTGCCACGACATTATCTGGGAATAAGCGAGCCATCAAATCTATGATATCATTAAACTCTCTGCTCCCTACCTGAAATTCTTGTGCTGTAGCATACATCGAATGGAGTGATACGTTCTGCTCACTATCATTATATTTCGATGTGTCATCACTACTGTTCTTTACCAATTTAGCAACAAACTGAATGCGTTCCACTTCTGGAAACACATAGTGCTTCATATAAGAATAAGGAGCCCCATCCCCCAACATGCTTAGTTCATCCTCTCTGCCTTTTACTACAGGCACTGTTTTTATGATATCTAAAGCCGCAGTTTTTAATTTCATCTGGCTCTGAGCTACCAACTTTGAGATAGAGTCCCAATCCTCTGGCACCCAAGTAACTGTCAAACCATCTGCACCCATCATTTGGTTGGTCATGAGATGTTTCTTTAATGAGTATGCCCTCTCAGCAGCTTTTCTCTCATTTGTTTTGTAATTGCCGCATGGAGCGCCATACCCCACTAATTGCAGGCTTTTCAGCGAGGTGCCAGGAATTTGCAATGATTCATCCAGACTTTTTTCTATCTGTTCCATCACTGCACGATTGAACCTCTTATTGGTCATTTGGCTTATCGTCTGCTCACCATTAAGAGGTATTACCCCATCAACCTCAATCATCTTACCATCCTGATGCACAGGATTTTGAAACTGCACCCAATCGTTTTTTACAGAAGCACCTTGCTTTTTTACTTTATCATCATCTTCACTACTAGTCACATTTCTGACATCCAACTGGCTAAAAAGCAAGTCTTCATATACATGAGGTTTTCTCCCCCAACCATGCTCCTCACTCTCCACATAGAGAGAAGCATTTGCCATCCAGTCATTATATGGCACGGAGGTGTCATAAATGAAATATCGGCTTCCATGCTTTTTATCCGCTGTTACTACCGCTATATTGGTTCTTGTTCGATTAGTCAAATAATCCTTGCGTGCCTCATACTTAGCACGTTCCTTTCCCCTGATTACCACAGAAGAAAGAGCTTGCATCCTTCTACCATCTTTAAGGACTGGTGTAATATTGAGCGTCTCACCAGTATTCAATACATCATCACTATAACTAAAGCGCATCTGTACCCTTAGCATTTGACCCTGCCTAGTAAAACGCTCTTGATTAACATACAGTTGTCCCTTAAATGCCGTTTGAGCCACAGCCTTCAACCCAAAGTCAAGCAGCAAAACAAGAACAAATAGATAACTATTTTTTTTCATATCCATATATATATCATTTATATCACCTTATTTTATTATATATACCAAAGATATCCCTGTGCCTATAGGCACTATCGCAGTAGACGAGAATCGCCCCTCCTTATAGGGCAACGCCCCTTCCCGATACCGATCATACCGACTATACACCACATCACACACCACCGAGAAATCCAAATTGCAACGATTAGATATAATCAGTGAATAACCTGCGCCTAATCCTGCGCCACCAAAATGACCTTGGCGATGCTTGCCATAGAGACCGCCGACATGAATTTTATCTATATTGAAACCGCCCAGACACGCATTAGCTGATACATAGGGACCAGTAAAATCACGATGAAACCAATAGCGGAACTCAGGCTGAAAGGAATAATTCTTCCATTTCCTTCCGCTATAAGCAAAGGGATTGTAGGTAGCAATCATACCCAATGACGTATGCTTGGAAGTCGACATTTCAACACCCAATGACGGGATTCCTATCACATCATAGAGCAGATTAGTCTTGGCTACCACTGTTTGCGCAATAGCCTCTATGTTGGATAGTCCCCAAAGACATAATACCATTATTTTAAATCGCATCAATTTCACTTTATTTTTTGTGGGTGCAAAGGTACGACAAAAAACAAAATGCCACAAAACTAATGCGTATCATAAATGATACAAAAGTGTATCATTATTTATCAATATCATCCACTGAAACGTCCTTAAAAGAGACTTCCTGGGACAACTCTTGAAAGAAGTCTCGATTAAGAAGTTGGGATATCTGAGCCAGGAGCCCCGTATCTATACTGTTCTTACAAAGTATGCGATAAACGTAAGCACGATTTCTATTAAGTTTTCGTGCCAACCAACTGATGGTACGTTCTTGTCGTACCAATTCTTCCTTTATGGATTCACCGATGTTCATCATAACTGTTATATATTTTTATTATTAATGAACGAAAAAGCGTGGGACTATTATCCATTACTGCGATAGAGGTTGTGGAAGGACCTGCCAGCAATAATTAGACAATAGCCCACGCCATAGGTATATCATACTAATCCTCAAGAGAAGACTAGATACAATAATCCATAACGTGAGCAGAATTGCCTATTATCTCTGCTGGCTTTGAAACTTCCACATTTCTATCGCAAAAATAATGTTCAATACGCTCATTCATTCGAGTCATCATCACGTCCGTTCTTTCCCGTCCGCTCCAACTCAAATACAAAAGTACCAAATATTATTGAAACCACAAAACTTTTAGCCAAAAAGTTACTAAAAAATATTGTGTTTAGGCACACAGCGCCAAAAACGAAAGAGGCGATTACGCATTCTCTGAAGACCATCTCCAGTTTCACACACATATAGGAACGCTGCTTTGTTTTTTGCGTATGTCACCCAACAATGCTGATTTTTTTTCATCCAACGTCTCACCCTTCTTACCCAAAAACTTGAGAACGCCAAATAAAAACTAAAGAAATTTGTAATAGAACTGAATTATTTTTTCAAAAACTCAAGCTGTATCTTTCTATTATTCAAAACATTAGACTTTTTAACAGAAAAAAGTTGAGCATTTTCTTGCAATCGCCTTAATAATTTTGTAACTTTGCAGAGGTAACGGACCCAATGCCAGGCGGAGGGTCTATATGTTTAACTTAAAATATATTTTTTCTATTATGAAAGCAGAGGAATACAAATTGAAATGTTTCAACCAGGCGGAGGAGGAGCTCCTGCCTGTAATCTTAGCGATGGAGAGATGCAGAGATGAGCATGAGTGGGAGATGCTCTTGAATGGACGCATCGACTACGAGATGATCTCTTTTACGGTGGCTAACCTACAGGCTAACACCAAGAAACTGGAAATGATGTACTCGGCTCTGTTTATGTTGTCAAATACATACAACAAGCAATTTGCATCCTATCTTTGCAGAGATAGAATCCAGGAGGTGATGAAATTATTCGAAGAGCTGAAAGACACTGTGGGAGACTTGAAGCAAGCCCTTCCGGAACTACAAAAAATCCCCATCGACTTGCCTACCAATGAAGACACTTACAAGGAATGCTACAAAGAGTATTTATTAACCATTGACGAGCCAGAATGCCATCTTCCTGAAGAGAATATTTTCGAAGGAAATATATTTACAGCTATAGATAAAATTAGAAGTTGCTCAGAAGAGCAGATTATCGGTAGTCTATTGACTGTGTTCTGCAAGTTTTACAAGGTGGTGATAGCCATCTTTATGATGTGCAAAACCATCATCCAAGAGGAGATGGAAAGCCTTAACTCGCAAGAGCAACTGGAGAATATTTACCAGGAGAGCCTGCAAGAGGTGTGGGACTCCGTGAAAGACTTTTCCTCGAAATTGCACAAGGAGGATTATCTGGAGGAGATAGAGGAAGTGAAGCAAATAGCAGCCGACAAGAGTCTTCTGCAAAAGTGTTTTCATCAATGGTCTATCCAAAAATTTACAGACCATGCCATCGCCGCACAGTTCTATGATCAAATGCAAAAAGAGGTTTGCATAAATAAGCTCCTACTCTTCCCTGACAATCCTGAGAAGGAGCAAGATGCCATCAAGGTAGCAGAGAGTTTGGATTCTGTGATTGTCAAGACCAGAAAGTCGGACAATACCAGAACCTTTAGCACTAGAAGCATCGCTGTGCTAAAGGAAGCCATCGGATACGACGGTGGAAATTCGCTCTTCTTGCGATTTCTACAAGAGCATTATCCTGGAGTCAACCGTTTCCCCGGCATCTCAGCATTTTCAGTGGATAGCAAGAAAATGCTTTTGATGAAGCCCAACAGTTTGAAAGCTGATGAGAAAAAGAAATGGGAGAAATGTCAAGAAGAGGCTGATGGTGTCAAATCTAGAGTGGATCTTTTGCTCCACAAGACGTATTCTATCGGAGCGATGAGAAATCTGCAAAATCGAGCCTCTGCATCATAAATTTAAAAATGTAAGAAGAATATAGATAAATTTTACTCAAAAAACTCAGATAATGAGGGCTAGTCTTTCTAGAGGCTAGCCCTTTTTTCGTGTTGAGATTTTGGTAGCTGTCTTGAGTTTTTGCCACTTTCTCATTGAAAATCTCAAAAACTCAAGTAGAGACTTCTTGAAAATCTCTACTTTGCCCACAACCAATATTGAGATTTTGCAGAAAAACTCCAATACTGATATATCTTACTTGAATTCCTCCTTTGTCAAGTACTCAAGAAGCTGCATCTTGTTAAGTTTTTTCTCAAATCATTATTTGAATTTATTTCTTGCAAAACGGCTTCCAATTTTGTATCTTTGCATCGTCATTCAGAAGAAATGCTCATGACAAGCTCGGTACGAGTCCGATGCAAGTCCGGTACGAGTCCGATGCAAGTCCGATGCAAGTCCGATGCAAGTCCGATGAATTGGCATAGTGTTAATTAATTTATAGTTAAACCCTCAAAAATTTTAAATTATGGGTAAATTAGTACAAGGTATTTTAGGTGGCGTATCTGGTAAGGTCGGCACAGTAGTAGGTTGCATTCGTAACGGCAAGGCTTACGTGCAAGGTTTGAGAACTTCCAACAAGAATCCTAGAACAAAGCGTCAGCAGGCGCAGCGTTTGAAGTTCAAGTTGGCACAACAACTGGTATCTCCAGCGAGTGACTTCATCAAGATTGGTTTCCGCAACTATGCGGTAGGACAGTATGCTCGAAACGTAGCCATGAGCTACAACCTCAAGGCTGCTCTCACTGGCTCATACCCTTCATTCGGCATTGATCCTAGCAAGGTGATGTTCAGTCGCGGAAAGCTCTTGGAGGCAGAGGGATGCACCGCTTCTGTAGCCAGCAACAAGGTAAACTTCACTTGGACCGACAACTCAGCCGAGGAAGATGCAGACATGAGCGACTTTGCCATGCTCATCGTCTACAACTTCAGCAAGCGCAAGGTAGCAGACTCATTGGAAGTGGCAAGCCGTATGGACGGCAAGGCTTCTCTGAAGATTCCTGCCAGCTGGAGCAAGGACAAGCTCTCTTGCTACATTGCCTTTGCTTCGGTCGAGAACGACAAGGTGAGCGACTCGCTCTACATTGGCGACGTGAAGAGCGACGGTAGTGTAGAAGCTGGCGCCAACGGCATCATCACCTACGAGGAGAACACCAACACTGGCGGTTCTTCCAGCGGTTCTGGGTCTACCTCTACATCACCTAGCGAAGGCGATTCAGGTAGTACGACTCCTGGCGAAAACGTAGGTTTGTAATAAGCCCAAGCTGGCGTACTCTCTGAGTACCCAAAAAGATTGTCATAAGATGAATCTTTTATCAGAATTATTAGTTAAATAAAAGGCTGTGCCAGAAGAATTTCTGACACAGCCTTTTTTTTGTACATTCCACCGCTCAGAGAGCGAAGAGGAGTGTTTTTTCCACCAAAAGCAACTCTTTCACCTTTATTATTACTATTGTCGTAAAGGCCCCAGTGGAGGCTGTCGTCTTGCCTGCCCCATTGCAGCCCGCTATGATATATAAATGTTTCACCATAATTGATTCGCTATTCCATTTCGCCTGCAAAAATCACTCCCCCACTTCCCAATCAGCTACAGTACCTGTCTCCGAAGAGATATTTACACCTATTTTATAAATATTCTTTCCCTTAGACAGATACTCCGTGGCATATCCCATATCATCTATCTGCTTCAAGGCTGCTACCGCTGAGCCATCTAGCTTGAACTCGAAAATATAGACATACTTCGGGGTCTCTACCACGCAATCCAATCTACCATAACTCTGTTCCTTTTCGGCATAAACAATATAACAGCTGGCGATGCGGAAGATGAGATAGAGGGTGTATGTGAAATATCGCTCTTTCTCCGTCTCATTTTCCTTACGGCGCACGGTGTAAGGGATGCTGGCAAGAAATGACGTAAGGAGAGCCTTGAATTTCTCCAGCTCACCACGCTTCAAGGCGACAACTGCACTGCGCACCCACGAACCAGCATCCTCTCTCACAGAGAGATAGCTATTGGCGGTCATGGTGACAAAACCATTTTTCACCTCATCATTCGGAAAGTCAAGCAAATAAGTTTCCATCTCACTATCATAATCTTTAATCGTGAGATAACCGCTCTGATATATCATAGGTAGAGGTTTTTCCTTGTCTGCACGATAATCCACAAATTCGCTCTCATCATAATACTTTCCTGTAAGGTCATTGAGATTTTCCATGTGATTTTGCATGAGTCTGACCAGATAGGTTGGCGTACCCGTACGGAACCAATAGTCGCGAATTATCATCTTAGAGAAAGTATTGAGAATGCTAAAAGGATTATAAACCCCTCTCATTCTCGGACCAAAATGATAACCATCAAAACGTTTCCTCAACATAGTTACCATCTCTTCTGTTGTATGCTTATTTATCGCAGCCAACTCCTGTATCTGCTCATGGAAATAGCTTTGTAATTCCTCTTCTGTTATTCCACAAAGCGTATCATACGTATTATCCATGCTGATGTCATCTGGCTGATTGAAACCGCTGAACACACTAATCTGGGAGAACTTGGTTACACCCGTGAGAAATACGAATTGCAAGTCATCATCTGCAAGCTTGAAGGTGGAATAGAAGGCCTTGAGAATATTACGATGATTCTCCTCCAGAGTGATATCCGCTTTGTTGACCTGGATGGTCTCTGACAAATCCATCACATCGAGCAATGGCTTGTCATACTCATCTATCAGCACCACGCAGCGAAGACCTGTCTGCTCATGGGCAGCCTTCAGTAATTTTGCAAATCTCGTACCTATGGTCTGATTAGGATCTCCAACACCATACACATTTTCATACGTAACAAGAAAGTTTTCCAAAGTTTTGACCAATGCAGAACCATCATTAAAGTTCTGGCCATTAAAGTCGAGATGGAACACTGGATAGGTCTTCCAGTCTTTCTCCAAGGCATCAATCTTCAATCCCTTGAACAAGTCTTTCTTACCCAGGAAATAATTCTTCAATGTAGAAACAAGAAGACTCTTTCCGAATCGACGAGGGCGACTCAGAAAATAGATTTTACCTCTAGTAAGCTGATAGACCAAATCCGTCTTATCTACATACACATAACCATCCTGGATGATTTGCTCAAACGACTGTATTCCTATAGGATATTTCATACTTTAAATGCCTTATTTGTCATTAGTAAGGGCAAAGATAAACAATATTCTTGAAACTACAAAACTTTTAGCCAAAAAGTTTGTAAACATGGATAATATGGCGCCCACGCTCAAAGAGCGAGGGCTGCCACTGCTATTTACATCTTCTCATCGCCATACAGCTCCTTCCACCAGCTGCCATCATCCTGGAGCCACTTGGCAAACCAAGCGAAGATGGTGTTCTGCCATTTCAGGCGCTTCTCGTAGTCGATGATGTGATGGTCCTGGCCATCCACCAATACCATCGCCGTAGGGCGACCCAGGAGTTTCAGCGCCGTGTAGAGCTGAATGCTCTCGCCCACTGGCACGTTGTTGTCGGCAGTGCCATGCACAAAGAGCAATGGGGTGTGAATCTTGTCGGCATTGTAGAGCGGACTCTGGTCTACGAAGAGATGCTTGTTGGTCCATGGATACTCGTTTGCCATCGATACCTCGCTGTAGCTGTAGCCCCAATAGCCCTCGCCCCAATAGCTGGTGTGGTCGCTGATGCCGGCATGGGAGATGGCGGCGGCAAAGAGGTCGGTCTTGGTCTGGAGATACTGGGTCATGAAACCGCCGTAGCTGGCACCAATGCAACCTATCTTCTTGCGATTCACAAAGCCGTGCTCATCGCAGAATGCCTGGGTGCTGGAGATGATGTCCTCTGCCACGCCCTCGCCTGCCGTGTCCACATGGCGAGCGGAGAACTTCTGACCGAAGCCTGTGGCTCCGCTTGGGTTGATGACGAGCACCACATAGCCCATCGCCGCATATACGTGATGAGGATAGCGGCTCTGGAAGGTGCGGCTCGTAGGGCTGCATCCGCCATAGTAATTCACCACCATCGGATACTTCTTATTCGCATCGAAGTGAGGAGGCAGATAGTAACGGCAGCAAAGGGTGTCGCCACGGGAGTTGACATAATTCCATGCCTTGCACTCGCCCAGCTCCACATCCTTCAGCTCGCGGGCGCTGAGGTCGTCCACCAACTGGCTCTTCAGCGCCTTGGTGCTCATCTTGTAGAGGCGGTCGGCATTGCTGGCACTCTGACCAGAGAAAGCCATCTCGGTGGCAGCTCCAGCCAGGGAGAAACTCTTGATGTATTCCTCCGGAGTCTTTAGCAGCTGGAACTTGCCGCTCTTCGGATTCAGCTGGAAGAGATGCACGCAGTCCTTGTCCTCGGCAGTGAAGTAGATGTTGCCATCTGCCTTACTCCACTCCACGCTCTGCACGTTAGGATCGAAATCCTTGGTCAATGGGCGCACCTTCTTATCTGATAAGTTCATGAGATAGAGCTGCGTATCTATCATGCTTGGTATCTGTCCCTCGTCCACGTTCTTGCCGATGCCATCAAATGACTCTGGTGAACCGGTGAAGAGGATGCTCTTGCCATCAGGAGAGAACTGTCCGCCACCTATGAACTCACCCTTGTCGATGATGGTCTCCGCCTGCAAGGTATTGAGGTCCAGGCGATAGACTGAGGTTACGGTGGTAGGACGCTTGGTGAGTCGCTCCTCGTTCTTGCCGATGAGCAGATAGCGAGAATCGGCAGAGATGTCCTCTAGATAGATGTTGTGATAGCCGAAGGTGAGTGGCTGGAGGATGCCTGTGGCGAGGTCGAACTTGGCTAGATTGCTACGCTCACGCCATCCCGGCTGTCGGTCGTCTGGCTCCTTGATGTCATATACCTGTGGATCCTTCTTTCTGCCCTCAGTGGTGAGGGTGAAGATAAGCGATTTCTCATCGGGGGTAAACTGAAAGTAGCCTTCTGGCAATTCTGCCACGAGCACCTCTCGCTGCATGTTCTGCGGATTGATGGTGATGAGCTGGAGCTTGCCCTCGGCGTCCTTCTGGGTGAAATACATCTTGTTGCTGCGAGGCATCCAAGAGAGGCGCTCATCGAGGGTGGCAATGACGGTGTTGGATTGATAATTGCGCACCTCGTTCTGGCTGTGGTTCTTGCCCTGGCGGTCTACCCAAGCCTTGCGCACGATGATGTACTTGCCGTTTGGCGAGAGCTGCACGCTAGGATATGTTGGGGCGCAGATCACATCATATATATTATAGGCACGCTTGGTGGAGGCAGAGTTCTCGCCCACCAAGAGCTGCTTGTTCTCATCGGTAGCAACGCTCACCTTAGGCTTGGCCTCATCTCCCTGAGAGGCGAGATACTTGATGACCACGGTGTGGGTGGATGGCATCAGGATAGCCTCAGCCTTGTTGCCATTCACCTGCTGCTGTTCGCCATCCACGAAGAGGCGATATTGCTTCAGTCCCTCCACCGAAACGGTGGCCTTGGTGCGGGCTTGATTGGTCACGGTGAAAGATGCCAGATGCAGGGCATTCTTATCGCCAGGGAGCGAGCTCACCTCCTTGCCATTGCCCAACTGACTGAGCGACAATGGCGAATCGAGCAACTTCTCCAGCGAGAACTTCTCTGCCTTGATGTCCACGCTATCCGCCATCCAAGGGGTAGCCACAGGATAAGGGCCAGCATACTTAAACTTCTGTACTTCGATGGTTTCGGCATTGGCACCGAGCGAAGCCATCAGGGCTGCGCTAAAGGTGAAAGCCTTCCATCCCATTCTTACGGTTTTCTTATTCATCATTATTATATTTTTATTTTTTTCGAGCTGCACAATGATTTAGAGCGCACCTGCATTTCTTGCTATATAACTATTTTTGCAAACGTACACGTACAGTTTGATTTTTTTGCTATTCAGCTGCGAAATTACAAATAAAAAACGAGAAAGGCGAAGGAATGGACGAAAAACTATCAATTTACAGCCCAATCGGGTCAAAAAGAAGTCAATCGGCACGAAAAGATGAAGAAATGTTATCTCAATGTTAACTCAGGGTGCCAAAATGTTATAGTTGGGTTAAACCCCTCTCCCATCCATTGCCAGATGAGAATAAAGCTGTACCTTTGCAGCGTGAAAAGATGAAAAGTTCATCACATCGCAACACATTTCAGAAAAAGAAGAGAAGACAATTCAATACAAGAGAAGTCAATCTATAAAATAAAAGAAGACAATGAAAAGAAAAAACATGATATTGCTGAGCGCGGCTCTGATGAGTTCTCTCAGCTCTTTCGCCCAGAGCAATGCATCCACTGATGCCGCCACCCAGCGCGAACTGGAGCGTGCCGACTCTATCTGGAAAGACTTCGACCTGGAGAGCGTTACCGTAACAGCCTCCAAGCCACTGGTAAAGATGGAGACCGACAAGATGACCTACAATGTACAGGAAGACGCCGACGCCAAGGCATCTACCGTGCTCGACATGCTGCGCAAGGTACCTATGGTAACCGTGGACGGACAGGACAACATCACCGTGAACGGTTCTTCCAACTTCAAGGTATATGTGGACGGCAAGCCCAACCCCATGTTCAGCAGCAACCCCTCGCAGATATTCAAGGCGATGCCTGCCACCATGGTGAAGAACATCGAGGTAATCACCAATCCCGGCGCCAAATATGACGCCGAGGGAACGGGCGGCGTGCTCAACCTCATCATGAACAAGCAAACCACAGCCAACGGCGCAGCAACTGGCGATGCCCTCAATGGCTACAACGGCAATGTGAGCCTCGGTGCTGGCAACACCTCGCAGCGCATCTCCGCCTTCATCAGCGGACAGCAGGGCAAGCTCACCTACAGCGCCAACGGCATGTACAACCACAGCAATATGGACCACACCGACATCGACATGGAGCGCCGGCAGAGCGACGGCAGCCAGATGCACTATCAGCAGAGTTCGGACATGAAACAGCCCTTCTCCATGGGCAACATCAGCCTGAGCTATGAACTCGACTCGCTGAGCAACATCAGTGCGCAGGCGGGCATCACCACTTGGCAACAGAAGATGAACGGTCACCCTACCACCCAGATGCAAGGCGGCATCTACGGCAACGGATTCAGCTATGGCAACGAGATGAAGCAGAAGATAGACTACAAGTCGTTCAACGGCAGCCTGGACTATCAGCGATTCTTCAACAAGGAGCGCTCCAGCTACATGATATTGAGCTATCTCTTCACCTCATCGCCCACCGACAATGACAATTACACCTATTATGATAAGGAGGCAGCAGGCATCACAGCCATCCAGCTCAACAACCTGCTATTCCAGAGCCATGCCCGAGCCACCGAACACACCCTGCAGACCGACTTCACCCAGCAGCTCAGCCCTGCGCAGACCCTCAACTACGGAGCCAAGTACATAGCCCGCACCAACAAGTCGGACTCCAAGTACTACAACATAGCCGCCGACAAGAGCGAGACCCTGAACCCCGACAACAGTATGGAGTATCAGAACACCCAGAACATCCTGGCAGCCTACGCCGAGTGGAAGGGCACCTTTGGCAAGGTTAGCACCAAGGCAGGATTCCGCTATGAGCACACCTGGGAAAAGGCTGAATATGAAGTGGGTAAGGGCGATGGCTTCCAGCGAAACTACGGCAATCTGGTGCCTAGCGCCAGCCTCTCCTACAGCATAGCCCCAGGTATGAACATCGGCATGAACTACAGCATGCGCATCACCCGTCCGGGCATCACCTATTTGAACCCATACGTGGACCGCAGTAACCCTACCAGCATCTCCTACGGCAACACCGACCTGGACGTGGAGAAGAGCCACCAGCTGAACCTGGTATACAACTACTACCAGCAGCGACTGATGCTGAGCGTAACGGCAGGCTACAACTTCTGCAACAACAAGATAGCGCAATACTCATTTATCGATGCCGACAACCTGCTGAACCAGACCTACGGCAACGTGCAGAAGGAGAAGAGAGCCAGCCTCAACATCTTTGCCAACTGGCTGATGCTGAAGAAGACCCGACTGATGCTGAACCAGAGCCTGAGCTACGCCGACATGAGGAGCGACGAACTGGGCATGAAGAACAACGGCTGGAACTCAGCCACCATGATCAACCTGCAGCAAACCCTGCCTTGGGAGATGCAATGGACGCTGGGCAGCATCATGCAGACCAAGAGCTATACCCTGCAGGGCCACCAGAGCGGCATGTCGTTCTTCTACACCACCCTCTCCAAACCACTGGTCAAGGACAAGCTAGACCTGAGCCTGATGTTCCTCACCCCGCTGAGCAACAAGCTCGAGATAGAGAGCCAGACCGTGGGCAGAGACTACACCCAGCACATGATGGTCCAGGTGCCACTGCGCCAGATATCCATGACCCTGACTTGGAAGTTTGGCAACACCAAGAAGCAGTTCAAGCAGTACAAATCCAACATCAACAACGACTTCAAGGAAGAAGAGAAAGGAATCCAGACGGGAGGTATGAGCGGCTTATAGTTACAATTGCCATACCAGGTTTATGCCAGTGGGCGCCACCGACAGGCTTAGATTATTTTTAGCTTTTTGAGTGCCCAATATCTTGTCGCCTATCCAGTATCCAGCCTCAGCCGAGCCGATACCGATGGCAGCACCAGCCACCACATCATACCAGTGATGGCGATTGCGGCGCACTCTGTCTACCGCCACGGTGGTAGCTACGGCATATCCCGCCACTCCTATCCATGGCGAAACCTTGCGATATTCGTGCATCAAGGTAGTGGCACCACAAAAGGCGATGGCTGTATGTCCCGAGGGGAAAGACTTGCGGTCTGTCCCGTCAGGTCTGGTTTCATGGACGGAATACTTCAGTCCCTGTACCACGCCCCCATTGATGGCAAAGGATAGCACCGACACCGTGAGCATCCTTTTCCAAGAGCTCTCCGCCTCCACCCCACACATTTTCAGTCCGAAGACGGCGGCAGTAGGCACATATTCCAGCACATTGTCGATGCCATCGCCATGATATCGCTTATAGTTATCTTGCGAAGAGCAAGGCAAAGTGAATAGCAGCAAACTTCCACCCAATATAATAGTTCTCATTATTTTCATAATGCAAAGGTAGAAAAAAAATCAGAAAAATCAAAAGGAAATGAAGAAAATCAGCCCGACAAGTAGGAAAGACTACTGCCGCATGATATTCCTGGGCACTGGCTTGCTGCAAAGCATACTGGGATTAGACATCACAGAATACCTCTCATCCTCTGATATGCAAGTCATCAATCATGGAGCCATTGCAGAGACATTTGTGGGCAATGAAATCATCAAGTCATCTCCCTGCTACGACCCTCGTTCCCTGTACTGCTGGCACAGGGAGAAAGGAGGCAGCAGCGCCGAGGTAGACTACGTAGTCCAGCTAGGAGACAAGATTCGCCCGATAGAAGTGAAGTCTGGCATCAAAGGCTCCATGCAGAGCATGCGCCTCTTCATACAACAAAAAGGCATAGATTACGGTATTCGCACATCCTTAGAAAACTTCTCTTGCTATAATGACATCCGAGTATCCCCTCTCTATGCCATCAAGAATATATTTGGATAAAACGATAAAAATAAAAAACAAGTCAACTATCCACTTATCGAGGGAGGCCAGGTAACACTTCAGGTAAGTAGCCACCAAGCCAGCCTCGACTTCAAGCTATAAAAATTTCCCCAGTGCTGAGGCATGAAGCCTCAATACTGGGGGATTTTTTATTACATATCAAATATCTCAACCACAGGAACGGTCTTCTCCATATTCTGTCTCGTCATATAATGATAAGTACCAACCTGTCTCAGACACTTGCCTTCTGGCACGCTAATGATTTGGTCATCATAATAGGTAGAATTCTCATCAGACAAGAACAAGACCACAAGCCCATAGTTGTCATCATCAGGATTTTCCATATCAAGTTCTACCCTTGCCAAAGCACTACCGTCTTCCAATACCTGAAAAACTTTTAGCTTATGCGTCTTTATCACCTGTTGAGGCTTTTCATAAAGCTCCACGTTCTGGTCCACTTCATCCACAGGATCCACATTGTTATACCTAGACATAAAATAAGCCACAACTATCATGAGGATGGCACCAGTGATGATACCACCCACATAAGTCAAGATAAATTTCGTTTTTACTGTCATACGCTTATCTTTTATAGTTCCTCAACCTCATTATCATCAGTATCCTCATCTTTCTTCATAAAAGACAAGAAGAGATGCAAAAAAGCTGTTTCTTTGAAGAAATAATTTGGATCCTCTTCCATTTTCTCAGCGATAAAAGAAAAACCAAAGTTAGCATACTGCTCCATTTTGTCTATAAGCATATCAACAACCTTTTTGCTTGAAATTTCTCCTTTATCAAGAGCTATCAAATCGACATCCGTACGAGCAACCAACGCAGCAAACATAAACTTTTGAATTTTATCGTAAGGAACTCGATTGAAACGATATTCAAAATTGCCCCACTTTTGTATAGGCCACCCGAAACGTTTGACCTTATCAGACAAAGATTTAGTTTGATCAAAATACAACCCTATAAAAAACGCAATGATAAACATCTCATAGCCTGCTCCGAAATATTTTCCACGAGCAGACTGCAAAGAATTACGTCCTTTACTATAATCACAATAAACGTCCATAACAGACTCTTGGTATCGAATCTCCCAGTTAGGGTCTCTACGGCTCCAGAGCTCAAACAAACTTTCCATACTATTTTACTTTTTCAACTAAAGTTCTAATTGTTGCCATATTTTTACTATCAAAGTTATCAGCCTTCCTAATACGATAGACACCACATGTCAATTGATTTATCTCGTTAAGGCGCAACTGCCCCTTCGTTATAAAATCTTTTGTCACAATAATGCATTGCTTGTTCAACTTATCTATCACATTATAGAAACCTTCCTCTTTTGAATCACCAAAAGAAGAAGTTGCAGCATCAAAAATAAGAGGATAGTTCTCATCTCGCTTTTGGTCAGTAAAGTCTGAAATGGCAAACAACACAGACATATACATAACCGTTTCTTGAGAACCTGAAGGATTCTTTATCTCACTTCCATTAGAACTAAAGAGTTTTATCTCCGTAGACTCCTCCACAGTTTGGCACAAGCGTATCTCACCATGAAAATCCTGAGCACTCAATTTCGCCAAATACTCATTAGCGCAATCCTCTAAGGCTGCTAAGAATCGACGCAAATTTTCTTTCTTCGCATTCTTGAATGCTTTTGCTATCTCTTCCAAAACCCTATGCACATCACGATATACTTTTACTTGACTATTTTGAGGTTTCAATTCATCAAACTTCTTGCGCATTTCAGCCTCTTGATTCTGAAGTTCCTCCAACTCTTTCTGAAGAATAACTAAACGTTGTTCGGCACGCCCTTTTTGCTCAAACATATTCTTAACATCATTGAAGTCCTTCTGGAGTAATTCTTCAGAAACATTTCCCGCCTGAATAAGCAAACGAGCCTTATCATCCTCAGCTTCCTGTTTCTTTTCCTTTATTTCTTGGAGTTCCTCATTTAATCTTGCTTCTATGACAAGACGTTCATCTATATCCGCAGCAATCTGCACAACTTCCGCCTCCGTGCTACCCCCCATGCGAATACCCAAGTTATGGATTTCCTCAACATACTCAGATGTGAACAATTGCTTCTGCTCTATTTCTGTCTTAGCTGCTTCCAATTTCAATTTTTCATCTACGTGTTTTTTATACTCATTCAATTTATTAACCATAAACTCGTAGGCAGGAGATCCTTCTGGAGCAGGACTTCCACACACTTTACAAACATGATCATGTATCATCTCCTCCATAGTTTCTTGATTAGGAAGATACCATGGAAGCTCTGTTACTCCATCAGCCAACATACCACGAACCTCGTTTAGAGTCTCCAACTTTCCCGCTTCTTTAGCCTGCTTCTCCCCAAACTCTTTATCCTGCTTTCTCTTCTCTCTACTAAAAGCTTGACTCTTCTTTTTAAACTCATCTAAGATTGAAGGAAAGGCACACAATATCCATTGCTTATCCAATAAAGCCGTATTTTTATCTACCAATGAAATACTAGCTCTCAACTTGATAATTCTATCATTGAGATTCTTAATACGTTCATTTACCTCATTGTACTTTTCTGTTGTTTCCTGATTATGTGCTAGCTCATCTATCTTAGTAGAGAACACTGAGATTGAAGTCTGCTTGTCTCGTATATCATTCTTCTTGGCAAAAATTTCCGTTGCCATACGTTGAAGTTGTGATTCCAACACCTTTGCCTCACCTGATATTTTCTTATCAGAACGGCATTCTTTTAAAAAGGCGGAATTAGATTTCTCTTCAAAAATTGCAGACAAATTCACTAAATCATCAAATTTACGGACATCAGAATATTTGTTTACCAATTCCTTGAGTGCGGTCTTATCCTGGAAAACATTTAAGGTGGATTCACCTTTAAACATACTAAATCTCTGAATAAATGCATCGAAACATCTATTCATCAATAGTTTACCATCAACAAGTTCTCTTCCAGCACTTGTCACCTCATAACCTCTAAAAGTTATTTTACTAGTTGTAAAGCTTGTTTCAGAAGTACGTTCAAAGGTATAGCTTTTCTCTATGCTCTTTTCACCATCATGGTCAAAAGTCATAGCAACATACACCTCATCTCTTTCACCAATCTCCAATTTTGACTTACGCATTTCTGATGCATTGTCAATACTGTTTCTCTCAACCATTGTTTCAAACAGCCATTGCAATGCTTCAAAAAACGTTGTCTTACCATCGCCGTTATCACCTATCACAAGAGTAAGTCCATCTGAGAATGTAAACTTATTCTCACCATAATAACTACGGAAGTTCTTTATTATAATATCCTTAATTATCATACGTTCTTTTTTAAATACTCTGTTACTTCTTTGTAAATTTCCTTTTCAGTTGCACCTTCAGATGATTTCTGAACAATCTGCGCAACTGCACTGACAACTATGTTGTCAGATGAAACCGCTTGATAAATTGATTGAATGTCTGCAGGACTATAGTTGCCAAACTTCATCAAATCAGGATCAGTCAAGACAGCTTCCAACATTTTATCATTGTTAGTTGTATATGCCATAACTATAATACCGTTAAATTATAATATGATGTTATATCTTCTAATTCTATATAAGCGTAATCTGCATTCTCTGACAAAGAAGCGAAATCACGCACTCGTTTCAATTCTGTTTCCAGCATATTACGCTCCATTTTGTAACTTTCCTCTGCTGTACTTATCCAAGGTGCTACTATCAAATCATGTATGACAGCTCTGTGCTTATCTTTATGCTTACGTAAAATGCGCCCTCTTCTCTGCACAAACTGACGAGGATTACCTGTACTTGCACAGAATATTGCCATTTCACTACGTGGAACATCCACACCTTCATCCAAACACTTCATAGAAGTTAACACCTCTAATTTTCCTGCTGCAAAATCATCCAAGATTTTTGCTCGTTCAGCAGAATTAGAAGTAAACTCTTTCACAGTCGTAGTCTTACTAATACCACAAACTATCTGTGTATACCTATCTATCAAATGAGCCGACTCCTCGTCTGTTTCCAACATATCTGAGGTCTCAAAAAAATCCGCTGTAGCATCGGGCTTATTTCCCTCTGGTACATAAACAAGCGTATACTTCAAATTTCCTTTTTCTTTATAACGCTCCTTTAGAATAGCTTCAAAAACGATTTCTTTCTGCTGAGCCTTATGAATAATACGCTTACGCTTCAACAATAAAGCCATCAATATGTCATTACTTTGCGTAAAAGTGTCACTACTATAGTTATAGAACTTAGATAGCTGCCTAGATATTTTCAAATACTCCGTCATTTCTCCATCATTCAATCTTACTAAATGAGGATAGTAATAATAGCGGCACAAATATTCTGTATCTATTGCTTCACGCATTGAAAACTCAAAAGTATACCCATTCGTACTTCCAAAGAATTCATTTATCTTGTAGTTTCCCAAGTCATCATACTGACGAGTAGGAGTTGCTGACAAACCTATTCTTCTAAGATACGCAATGTGATCCATCCTATCCAAGATTCTTTTTGAACCCATATTATGAGCCTCATCTGCAATCAGTAATGTTTTATTTTTAGGAAATGAATTAAGAGCTCCAAAAACATTGCTTCTCACAAATGAAGAGTATGTTGAAATAATGATAAAAGAATTCACATTATTAGCTCGATTAAAATCTTCCTTCAGATGTAATAATTCTATTTCATCCCTCCAATGAGGATTCTTAGAGTATACCAAATAAATATTACTAAACTCAAACTTCTTGCACTCTTGATACCACTGTTCAACTAAAGTCTGAGTTGGCACTAAGATTATAGCCTTATAATATCCTTTACGTTTATATATCTCCAACAAGCAATTCAAAGACGTAATGGTCTTACCTGTACCTGTTGCCATTACAAAGAGACCCTTCTGACCATTGTTTTTCCAGTTTTCAAAAGCTTGTTGCTGGTATTCACGAGGACCTGAAGGATAAGGAAAATGAGGCTCTTTCTCTTCAAAATGAACATCATCATGTACACCTTCCCCATCACATAGTACTGCCTTATCCGCTTTACGCTGCAAGCGAATCTTGTCTAGTTGCATTTCCACATCCAACAACTCATCAATACTTGTATCATGATAATTGTAAGCCACAGCCGTCTCCAACTCTTTTGCAGAAAGATACTCAATATCTTCTCGCTCCTCATTCATAATAGCATCAAAAGCCTCCTTCTGAGAAACAATACGATTTTGAGTCATCATGTCTGGCGAATCACTTCTATCTATCTTTATCTCTTCAATGTTATTGAACAAGCCACTTATTGTGAAATTGGCAGAACCTGTAAACGAAGTCACAGACTCTCCATCACGGAATTGTCCTGACTTAGTATGTGCAATACCTTTTTTGCCCTTAGGCTTAATGATACGAATCTCGATTCTATCTTGTGCTATCAAATAAGCCAAGCACTTGAAGAATTGTTCCTGATACTCATCAAATGTTTTGCGCAATTCATTGAAATCAGATAAATCCATACAGTCTATGACATCACCCATCATGCCCTCAGTTATCGCATCCTTATCCTCCTCAGAAACAATTTGATTGATGACAAGACGCATGTTGCCTCCCTTAGAAATAAACGTAGCGAAGCCATCCGCCAACACACTGATGGTGGCAGAACTGAAATAGCCCAACTGCAGATCAAAACTGCAACTGTTCTTCAATCCGTCATTAAAGAACCTTTCTGGCGAGAATTTCTCGCCTGGTCTATAGGTTCCATCACTTGCCCAAACTACATCTTTCAACATAGGCTTATCTCCTATTCTTTAAATATTTATCAGATAAAGCAATTGGCACAAACATATTCATCGCCGAACAATTCGGCAAGGCTTGTACCTTTGTTCTTACTTTTGTTTGCCTCTTGACGCTTGATGATATCAAGTTTTACTTGGCGAATGCGCTCTGGCTTAATCAAGTCTGCCAAACTCTCATTCTGAATCCATGTATAGCCATCCTTCTCAAACGACATAGCTTTCTTGTAAAGATCAGGATGTTGCTCGTAGAGCCATATCCACTCTATCTTCTGCTGGAAGAAACAGAAATAACAGCCACTTCGACTTCGACAATACGTACCAGTCTTGCCATCTACCTCAAATGGAATTTCCTCATAGTACTTTGGTACTCCCACTCCACTTTCACGCAGCAATCGGAAAATGTCGTCTTTCACCAAGACCTCATCATTGTCTATCAATGGAAATGAATCCAAATGACCGATAGGATAATCTGTTGTCTTCAAATATTCAAACACAGCATGGTTGAACATCTTGACATCTATATCCAACAAAGCATTCAACTTCTTAGAATAATAAAACTGCTTGGTGATTGGCCTCTTTAAAACCTCCATCAAGTCTTCCTTCATCATTCCTTCAGGACATAACTTATCATAGATGTCAATAATCTGCTCTTGGTTTTCCTTATGCAAGAACTTATTGATTACATCTACACTCCAGATATTTCTCCTAAAAGGAAATACAGACTGGATATTTGGCTTGGAAGACACATAGCCATCACGGTCTTCATCACCACGAATGCCAACATAAGACACTGCATAATCATCACCAACATATCTTTCAAACTCGTCCAGCTTCATCTTTTTTGTACACCAACGAGCCTGAGGCGAAGGTAAAAAGCCACCTGTCGCCTTTAAGAAATGCTCAAAAGGAGTTGGCTCAGGACTGTCCTCTGCAGCCCTAAGACGCTTGATCTTTCCCAGATATGCACTCAGTCTATCTATCAACAACTCCGTCTCTGCCAGTTCACAACCTGTATCAGAATTGTAATACTCTATCTTCAGATTAGGGTATTTCTGCTTGAGATAGATGGCTAATGCAGCACTATCCTTTCCACCTGATATTCCTAATATATGTCTTACTTTCATTTGCCTAATTTCTTATTCAATATTTTCAGTAATGTACATACCGATACGTTGTCATTGCCAATTCCTGCAAGAAGTTGGTTGATGTGACTCTCTAACTCTTCCGATTTAGCCTTATCACTTTCTGGCAATCTAAAAGTTTGAGCATGGATATTGTTTCCCTTTGTAGAAACTAAATCCAATGAATAAACCTCATCCTTTTCATCTTCCGCCATTTTGGATATGTCTGAATATTTCTCACACTCTTGGAACAGAGTTATCAAACTATCTATCAGTTTTTCTTCCTGATCATCACGTAAACGTTCCAATGGTTGTTCCAAAGCCGTGTAACAAATGGATTGATACCATTCTGTTCGATTGTCAAACTCAGCCATCATATGACGATAAAACTCCTTGAGTCTATCTGTCAAGAGATATTCCTTCACGTTTGCCAAACGTTTTCTTATCTCTACTACATATTCAGAATAGTCATAAGTCTCAATACCCAGAGTATCAAGCAATCTACTTTCGACTCTATCTATCATGTTCGAATAACATGAACGAAGTTCCTTGACTGCACGATTGATGACATAACAGAACTCCTGTACTTTTTCTGGATCCTGCAAAGCTTCCTTATCATACCCCAAAGCCTCTGGCAAATCCTCAAAGAATGTTTTCTCCGGGTCTTTAGCTCTTGCCAATGTATCACGGAATCTTACAGTCTGCTCATGATTGAACTTATGCGTATGCTTGGCATAATCATTAAGTCGTTTGTTATAGAAGAAAAAGAAAGGCTTGATGGTTTCAATGAAATCATCACTCTTGATACTTCCCAATTCTCCTACATTCAAGAACTTGCGATACTGATTAAATATTTCTACCTTAACGCCTGTTACATCAAATGCCTTGATAAGATATTCTCCAGGATGCTTCTGCAATAGCTCAAAGAATTCCATATTAATGTTTGGAATGTAGGCTCCATTAACACCATACAGAGAATAATCCTGCTTTTTGATATAGAGATATGTTGGAATCCAAAAATCCAAGAAACCTTGCTTCAACTTATATGGCTTAGCAGACAACTTCTTGATTAACTCAGAAATCTTGCGAGCCTTATATGTTGTTGATACCAAGAACTCTTCACAGGCATTCCATAAAGGCATAATTCCCTCATTAGTGGGAGTACCAACAAACTCTCCATTCACATGAAGCCCCGTATTCTTCAACAATGAATAATAGATGGTCTTCTCTGGTGGAAACTTATCTGCCGGGAAACCAAAGTCTACCTCACTGCTCTGATTCAACAATGCCGACAAGAACTTTCCTTTGGCACTAGATATAGAGCTACTCAACTTATGCTTATTGAACAATTCATTGTTCATGACAGGTGTTTGCGAATAGATTTCATTGCATACAACAGAAAGCAATTGGTTGAAATCTCTCAAAGAGCAGATTTGCTGTTCCTCACCCTTGAATATCCATGTTACATCTCCATTATAAGAAAACAAACTCTCACTGATAGACTTATTGAGAATCACCTTCTCATATTCCAGCAGATTATTGATTTCATTGATAGCCACCTTGTCAGACTTATCTATCAATACCTTGCTCAATATGTACTTATACTTTTCTATCTGATAGAGATGCGACACCAATTCATCTGTATTCTTGAAACAAACAAAGATGATTGCATTCTCACATTTCTCACTAAGATTACATGTTTCTTCCAAAACCTTCTTTGACGAAGAGAATATCAACTGTATATATCCATCAGTATCACCTACTGGTGTTTTGTCTACGCCTTCACCAAGCACCTCATACTCAAAGTATCGAGGCGTTCCCTTCTGAAAATAGCAAGCCTTTACTGGTGCAACCTTCTTGAAGCAATAGTTACGAATCTCATCCACGTAATTAAGAGGACGACTGACAACAAGACCAGCTTTACGCACCTCATCTTCGATATTGATATCTGTCCCATCAAACAGAATATAACGGAACTTATAACTTGCATATCGAATAATCTTATATTGCTCCAGTTTGTTAAGCAAGCCAAAGGCATTTTCAATACCCAAAGCTATTTTTGCATACAAAGCAGTTTCCTCACGATTCATCCGGAAGGAAGAATTACCAAAAAGGTTCAACAACCCAATGGCTTTCACCATTTTGACGGCATCCACGAGGTCTTGTTTAGTCTCCCATAATTGCCCTTCAACTCTCTCGATAGCAACCTGCATAGAACTCCACTGCATAGAGTCTGCATTTGCTTCTTTCAGATAAGAATAGAAGTTATAATAGATGTAGTCGTAACAACATTGTAGCTGATATACTTCACCTTGATATTCAGAAAGAGAATTACGCCCCCTAGCATTCAAGAAAGAGAACAAAGAGCGTTCATTCTGCCCATATCGCTGAATCGCTTGGGTTATAACGTATGCCGCAAATGGTTCCAACGGAGCCAATGCTTTTGCAGTTTCATCAGAAAAGCCCTGAGACACGAATTTGGTCTTCTTTGCTAATGTTGACAAAGCTTCAATAGTCTCATGATTACTATCATATGTCCTATTTTGTTCGTTTTGAGTTGCCGCCAAATATAGCAGTTGCTCAACTGGTTCTACAAAAACCAATTCTTGAAACCTTCCCTTTACCTTTGTCCATTCCTCTTTTTGAACCTCATTCAACTTACGAGAATAAGCATTAAAATTCTGATGAAGAGTAGTAAGAAGCAGAATGTTTCTTGTTGGTACATTCACAAACTCTGCCAACTTCTGCATGAAGTAGAGTTCACGCTCTGGATTATTCTTTGCTGCATGTTCTAGTACCTTGCCAAACTCATCTATGAAGATAACCAAAAACTTGCCTTGGTTTCTTAGCTTATTATACTTATTGCGAAGTTCATCAAGAATACTATCAGCAGTTCCATCCACAGATAACTTTTGGCTCAATAATACAGAAAGTTCCTTGTAATCTCCCACAACCTTCAAAACATCAAACTTATTCTTATTAGAAAGCATGGAAGGATTCATCAGTTCGTAGCTTTTATTCTCCTTCAAGTCTCTTTCCAAAGCTAACAAAAAGCTTGACTTTCCTGTTCCATAAGAGCCAATAATCGTGAAAGAATGAATTCCAGCCTTGAACCCATTCACAATACCCTCAGCCACTTGTCTGGCATTTGGAGTAACAATATATTGCGTTTCCTTAGAGAAACCTTCTTCTATGTTTGCTGATAAACTAAACTGCTGCATTCTTGTAATATTTTTCTAAAACATCCATACCACTTAAGGAACTTCCTTCCTTAAACAACAACTGACGGATTCCCGCATTGTCACTGTATTGCACATAAGCAGAATACGACTCACCTATGTTCTGCGCCATATCTATGACTTCTGCATCAGACATACAAAACATCAAACCAATCTCTTGCAATGTATCGTATGACACAGACTTATCTCCACCTTTCTCGCACAATACAGCATATAGGAAAATCTCCATCGGTACTTTTCTTTTTCCTTCAATATTGAAGGCATAAGATTTTCCATTGTCTTCCACCCTTATCAAATCCAAATCAATCAATAGAGAAGAATAGTCTTCAAAGGATTTCGCCTTATAAGGCTGAGCATAGTTCTGCAATAAAACACCCACATCTTTCTTTGTGGTATTTTCATTAAACACCTTTCCCTTATTATCTTCTATCATGAGTCGTTTGACAAAGTTTACTAATTGTTCTCTGTCAAAAGACTTACGTTCTTTTTGGAATTGAACAAAAGTGATATGATACAAAGTAGCCTCTTTTTGACTAACCAAAAGATAATGCAACAACCACAAGGTACCCAAGCTCTCTATATACTTATCTACACCCTTAGCCTCATCAAACAAATAATCCGCAATATCCGTTGACTTATCTTGTTCTGATAAGCCAAAAACCTTCAGCCAATACCGAATGGACGAAACCATATTCTTACCTACTCCTAAAGCTATCACGGCATCAGAAGCATTGAAGTTTCCTCCATCCATCATGAAGTTATAACCTTTAGTTAGCCATAAGGTTTTGCAAGGAAACGACTCATGTCCAGAGAGTGTATATTTGTTGTACATCTATCTTTTTCAATGTGATAGAACCCCAATATCAGCTTGTTTAACGTTAGTTGTTATACCCTATAAAAAAGAAAGCGCGGGGATTCTCCTCGTCCATCTCCCAATCGTAGGTCTTCGCATTACCCAAGCAGAAGAGACAGACAATGCAGAAAGCCCACGCTATGGTATAATTATCTGCATACGAACTCTCATGCCGTATAATATACCAAAGCATAGAAGCTATGGTATATATACGACAATCCGCAGCAGGTTATAATACACCCACCGTGAGCATTCACCCATTGCCACATCCACGTTCTGCCAGTAAAGTTGCGAAGTTTACGATTAACGTAGATGAGCGTAAGCAAACGCTCTTTTCCATAAAATAGCACCCACCCACTCGCCCTTTCGGGCTTTCTGCGAGCAGAATGCATTTGCAAAAATACTAAATTATTCTGTAACTGATGCCTTTTTCTCAGATTATTTTTGTATTTTTGCAGAAAAAGAAGCAAAAAGTATAAATAGCGAACAAATTATGACTACATATCTAAGATTTTTCAATTACAATGAGGCTTTCGGGTACTATTGTAACTTGATCACAAAGATGCGACAAGGAAGCAATGGCAAGGGGAAATCACGCATCATCGCTAAACCTGCTCTCATGCTCTCTATCATAAAACTGATAGAAGAGGGAAAGACGGTGAATAAGTTCTCATATGATGAGTTGGAAGCAACCTACAAAGGTATCTTCGGCAAATACTTTGTTGAAACTCACCAAAAGAACCTCACCCCATTATGCTATCCATATTATTATCTGAAGAGCGATCAGTTTTGGCATCTTGTATGGACCAATGCCGAAACAAAAACAGAAGCACCTTCTGCGGCATGGATTAGAAAGAACACAAAGTATGCTTACATTGACAAGGAGTTATGGATTTTGCTCTCCAATGCTTCTTATCGCAAAAAGATGGTGGAGTTCATCTTGGAAGAGAAAATACAAAAGGCATTCCTGGGGAATGGCAGCAAGAACATAATCAAAACCTTACTGCATCTACTCATGGTGGTTTAAGAAAAAGCCCAGCTTGCACACACGACAATGCAAGCTGGGATATGAATATAGTATCAAATCACTTTTCTGTTGTTTCAATAACAGCCTCGTATTGTTTCATTCCGAATAGCTTGTTTTACTTCTTATAGAAATATTCAAAAAATTGGGATTTCGAAATTCCCAAATTTCTCAATGTATTCTTGACTATAAATTCAGGGACTGGCGAAATATGGGTCTGAAGAATTATAGGACGAGTCAAGCCAGGCTTAACCCATCTTTCATGCCCACCTTCCGTTTTTGTCTTTTCGCATCCCATTGATGCCAAAAAATCCCGAAAAGCATTAACAGAAATATTGCTTAATTTATACGTATTCATGCAAAAGCGGGAACTCTAATTGGTTCATGATATTTCTTGAAATCCTTCTTATCAAGAATATTGCTCAACTCGTCATTCTTAAGAATAAGCATAGAAATTTTCGGGGTTTCAATCTCATTCTTCTTAAGAATCCACCCATGACTCTTCAAGTCTTGATACAACGTACCTTCATGAATAGCATAATCAAAATACTCTCTCAGAACAATGTTGAAAGAGGCACGAGCTTCAGCCTCCGTTTTTCCATACCCAGACAAGTCTAGAGCAGGGCTGTAGGCTATGAAGTTGTCAGCTTCCTTGAAGAGGAAAATGGCAAGTTCTGAGTTGATTCTTTCGTTTGATACATTTATTTTATCCATATAGTCTCCTTTTTGCTGGCAAAGTTAGGAAAAAGTTTTTGAATCACCAAATAAATTGAGAATTATCTTCCAATTATTTACTTAGAATAATTCAAAAATCATTCAAGGGCTATAACAAAAAGGGCTGATAGCTTACGAAAAACGAAATAAACTTCAATGCCCAATGAAGCTTACTCCATACGCCAACAAAGTAAGTTTCGATAACCATCGAAGCCAATATCAACAAAAAGCCCAGCTTGCACACACGACAACGCAAGCAGGGCATACCCATATTGGAGCAGAGTTTTTTAAGAGGTTTCATCCTTTTATCCCATACCAACGGCTAATTGGCGCAAGGTGAGGTTAGCTACTCCTCCAGATTTCGCTCTGCGTGCCCTCTGTAATTAAAATATCGTTTCCTTAATTTTCTCAACAACTTCGTCAAAATAAGGTTGACGCAAAAGGCTAATTTTTCTTATTACATCACGTTCTATATCACCAACCAAAAGCTGACATTTCACTTAACTTTGCTTTGCCATAGGTACCGTCAACATCTCATCATTTAGGACAAATGCTGCGAAGAAGGTGAACCCTGCTAAAAAGCTTGCGTTAAAAACGTGTTAAAAACATAATATAACGTATTGTTATACAGGCTCTTTATATTCTAGAGGCGCGCTGTATATACAAAGTTCTGAGTACATAGGGTTCACCTTCACCAGCCAAATAATGCCCCTTAAACCACACTTATGGCAAGGGTTCACCATTTTTCTGTACTTTAGAAACAAGTCATTTAGTACAAAAAAACAAGTTATTTACGGGGCGTAAATAACTTGTTTACAAAAATAAATCACTTGTTTATAGTTCTTCCACTATATCACTCATTTCCTTGCGCTTCTTTTCGGCATGAGGACAATCGGGGGCGATGTGGCCAATAGGGATGATAACTACTGCCTCATAATCCTCACAAGAACCCTGCTCAAAGTACTGGTGCATCTTCTCTGGGTCGTAGTTGCAAACCCAGCAAGTGCCCAGGCCTCGCTCTGCGGCTGCCAGGCAGAGGTGCTCGGTGGCAATAGCCACGTCGATGTCGCCATGAGGCTTGCTGTCTTCCTTGCGCACCCAGTTTTCCTGCTTGTTGCGCATACCGATGATATACATAGGAGCGGAGAGAAACCACTCTCGGTTATAACACTCCTGGAGTTTCTTCTTAGCCTCATCCGACTTCACTACAAGCCACTTCCATGGCTGCTTGTTGCATGCCGATGGTGCCATGCGCACACACTCCAAAACATACTGCAAGTCTGCTTCGCTTACAGCCTCTTGTGTAAACTTGCGAGCCGAGAATCGCTCTTGGCTCAATGATAACATATCTTTCATATTCGCTATTATTTCTTTAGTTTTCTATCTTTTCCTCCACAAAAGTAAGCATATTCTTTGAAACTTCCAAACATTTTGGGATAAAAACCGCTTTTTGCTTGGATATTGTAAAAAATCGCAGTACCTTTGCAGGCTGAAAGAAATAGATTTGATGAAGAATATGAATATAAAATCTCTAGGTAACGCTATCAAGGGACACCCCACGATGACGGAGGGCACAGTGTATTCGATGCTCATCATCTGCGGCATCTCCCACTTTCTGAACGATATGATTCAGTCCATCATCCCGTCCATCTATCCGATTATCAAGGATCAGTATGGGTTTACGTTTGCACAGATAGGCATCATCACGCTGATATTCCAGATGACCTCCTCTATCCTGCAACCCTTCACGGGGCTTTATGCCGACAAGCATCCCCGACCTTACGCCCTGAGCATCGGCATGTGCTTTACGCTCGTGGGACTGCTAATGCTTGCCTTTGCCGAGAATTATCTCTTGATATTGTTGGCGGTGAGCATCGTGGGACTGGGTTCTTCCATCTTCCACCCCACAGCCTCCCGTGTAGCCCAGATGGCTTCGGGCGGCAAGAAGAGTTTGGCGCAATCCATCTTCCAGGTGGGTGGCAATGGAGGCTCGGCGATAGGACCGTTGCTCGCTGCCATCATCATCCTGCCTTTCGGACAACACGCCATCTCATGGTTTGCCTTCGCAGCCTTGCTGGCTGCCATCATCATGGTGAGACTGGGGGCTTGGTATAAGGCGCGACTTGCCTATGTGGTGAACCATCCGCAGCAGCAACCGCTCCTAAACAATGACATTTCAAAGGGGGCGAAGTATGGGGCTCTGCTGATACTGGTGCTATTGGTGTTCTCGAAATATTTTTACACGGCTTGCATCACGAGCTACTTCACTTTCTTCCTGATAGACAAGTTTGGCATCTCCGTTCAGGCGTCCCAACTTTGCCTCTTCGTCTTCCTCGCCGCCTTTGCCATCGGAACAGTGGCGGGAGGTATGCTGGGCGACAGGTTTGGCAGAAAGTATGTCATCTGGTTTTCTATCTTGGGAGCGGCTCCGTTCGCCCTCATCATGCCATTCGCCAATCTGACGTGGACCATCATCTGCACCTTCCTATCGGGTTTGATTATCGCTTCAGCGTTTTCATCCATCGTGGTGTATGCCACCGACTTAATGCCAGATAAGGTAGGATTGATAGCAGGCATCTTCTTCGGACTGATGTTTGGATTGGGTGGTCTCGGCTCTGCGTTCTTCGGTTGGCTAGCCGACAAGACGAGCATCGAGTTCATCTTCCAGGTGAGTGCCTTCTTGCCATTGCTTGGCATCATCGCCGGCTTCCTGCCGAATACACAGAAGAAAACAAAATAAACAAAGGTTCGAACGTAAAGTTTCCCCACTTTACAATCGAACCTTTATTGTATATTTCTTTTACATTTTCTCTTGCTCGCGATATCCTATCAGTCCATACGAGAGCTGGAGTAACAGCGATGTCTTGGCTGGCAAGGTCCATAACATGGAGGTTCATGTTGTTGCCGATGCCCACCTCAGTTCCCACATAGAAGAAGATGGTGATGACACCATACTTCAGATGAGGGAACGACCAAATACTGCGCTTCGGCTTGGCTGCTACTGCAGCAGAATCACTGCTCGGATCCTCTTCTCTTGTACCCTCTATATCAGGAAGTTTAGCTTTCGACGTACCCCATGTAGTAAAGACGATGACCAGCATCATCACCAAGAATGGAAGAGTGAGCTGATCGCCGCAGATGTATAGGTTTCATACTAAAAAAGGGTGTGACAGCATTGGATTGCTTCACACCCTTTGTTTGTTTTATATCGCTATTCTTTATGAATGATGCTCTGGAACGATGGCAAAATATACCAAGTCGTGGTCGGTAAGATTCTCCATGTAATGAGAATGGCCCATTGGGCAATAATGTACCTGACCCTGACGTACCTCTTCCACGGTATCATCATAATGGAAAGTAGCAGTGCCACTCACCACATAGATAATCTCACAATTGCCCTCATGAACATGAAGACCAGTTGATGCACCTGGACGAAGAGTAGAATACATAATCTTCACCTTGTCGTCTGCATAGTTGCGGGTATCGAGCTTTCCCTGTCCACCCTTGAAGCCCTCCAAGTGAGCCTCAGCAATCTTTTCAAAATCTATTACCATAATGCTTGTATTATTTAAATTGTTATTGTATTATCATGTGAATGAATTTCGCCCTCCTTATTCTATCACGATTGTTTTCATCCAATCCCTCAAGACTCCAGCATACTGGTCTTGCGAATCAGAAATCAAGATGAGCACTTGCGAACCATCTTGCAACTGGGGGCCCAAACACATTCCTTCATAATTGGCAAAGGAACGATCCAAGAGTCCTAGCCTAGTCTTCCACTCCGTGAGCAAACGCTTCTTCAGGAAAGGTGTATCTTGACTCATCGGTTCAGAAATCTTCCAAGGTTCTCCGTGCAATGGGTCTATGACATACAATTTGCACTGGCAGAATGCGCCCAACTTCACCTTAGGGATAAAGGCTTCACGCTCCAAGACCAAGAGTTGACCATCGGGCAAAGCACAGAGTTCGCTCACTCCCATCACGTATGTTTGAGCTTCACGATTGGTGGTTGGGGCATCCATCTGATAGGCATAAGAAGTAAGTTGATGTTTGCCATCGAAACACATCAGTCGGAGCTTGTTCTTCGCTCCATTCTGCGGCGTAGCGGGTTCTCCATCTCGGCGAAGCGTACTCTCTGGAATGGTCCAGAGAAGATGGCGGATGGAATCGTATGCCAAGGACTCGAAGACATAGTTGGGATAAAAGTCGGAAGAGGACCATTCTTGGCTCCAAAGTTGAAAATTGATTTTTCTCCTTGCAGAAGATACGGAATGCTCATCACGCAGCTCAATAATGGGATACTCTTTCAGACGATAGAATCCCTCGCTCGCCACAACGACTGTAGAATCGGAGGCTTTAGCGATAGCCTCATGGTCGAATCCTGTCTGGATGCCCTGCCATGACGACTGCGAGACTTTCTCACTGCCATCCATATACTCTGTAAACCCGAGATTAGCAACTCGTTCCAAGTCACCCGTCACAGGATTCAGTTGTATCTGAAAGTTGAAGTAGAGCGCACTATCCGACTTATCACTTACCACAGCATAGAGGTCATCGTGTAGATGAGTGATGCCACTATAGTTACCTGGCGCAACGGTATGTGGGAAATACTTCTGAGGATTCTCCCTCACCACCTTCCATACCTTGACATCCGACTTCGCCTCTGCATTCTGACCTAAGGCAGAAAGAGGAAAGTTCAGCAACAAGCCACCCATCAAGAGTGAAACTATATTCTTTACCATAGTGTTATTCACTTGTGAGTACTGAATAAGTAAGTACAAACTCCATAGTCAATTCAAAATCAACATGAGCAGTCTTCTTACTTTTCAGATTCTCCACATCACACGACCAGTCAGACATCGTATCAAATGGTTTCACTCTCATATCATCAAACTGGAGGTTTTCCTCAGAAAAGAGCTTGAATACCGTCTCCTTGGCACACCAATGCACCAACAATGAATCCAACCCTTCAGCCTTCTCATCCTTACGGAGAAACTTAGAGGCGATACGCTCCACCCTATCACTGAAGTACTCGATGTCAACAGCCACCTCCTGATTCTTGGAAAGAATGAGCGCAGCATATCCCTTGGTATGAGTCACACTGATATGGTAGCCACGAAACAGCGGTTTACCTGCTTCATTGTGGGTAATGTCGCCAGCATGGCTGAGCAAACCCTTGGAAGCGCCACGCATCTTGAGCATCTCATACATTAACGCACGAATGGCAAGAAACTCCAGTTTCCTGCCATCGTTCTTATATTTCTCCTCCAACTGGGAGCGATAAGCTAGCAGATGGGGATACTGGGCAAACAACTGTTCCACATCCTCATCCATCTGCCACAAGCCTAAGCTCACTCCTGGATAAACTTCTCGTATATTGACTACTGCCATATATCTATTACTCTTTAAGATTTATCAACCAATGACCTACTCCATGACTTTACGCTTCATGCTCCTCTTGATTTCTCACAGGATGAACAGTTACCTTAATCTTGCTGATACGGCGCTCGTCTACATTCATCACCTCGAAGGTATAGTTCTTGTAATCTATCTTCTCATGGATGCTAGGGAAGTCGCCCTTAATCTCCAAGAGCAGTCCTGCCAATGTATCGGCATCACCCTCTACCTCAGCAAACTCCTCGTCATCCACATTCAAGATACGACAAAGGTCCGTAAGCAAAGTCTTGCCCTCGAAGATAAAGGTATTGTAATTTAATTTCGAGTAGAATTTCTCTTCCTCATCATACTCGTCATTGATTTCTCCCACAATTTCCTCCAAGATATCCTCCAAGGTTACGATGCCGCTAGTACCACCAAACTCATCTACAACAATGGCGATATGCACCTTATTCTCTTGGAACTCTCTGAGCAAATCATCTATCTTCTTGGTTTCAGGAACGAAATAAGGAGGACGTATCAAACTCTGCCAACGGAAATTACTACCCTTGGTAAGATGTGGCAATAAATCCTTGATATAGAGAATGCCACGAATATTATCCGTGTTATCTTGATATACAGGAATACGGCTGTAGTTATTATCTACAATGCACTTCAATACATCAGGATAACTACTACGAATATCCAAGTCCACGATATTCTGACGGCTAGTCATCACCTCCTTGGCAGTCTCATCACCAAAACGAATGATACCCTTCAGCATATTCTGCTCGTCCTTGATATCATTCTTGTCGGTCAGTTCTAGCGCCTGTTCCAAGTCGTCCACACTCAAAACATGATTTTCCTTTTGTATGATTTTTTCAGCCATCACACCACTTTTAAGCAGAATGGTTTCCAAAGGCCAAAATATCTTACGAGCCAGCAAAATGCCTCCCACACAACGACGACAGAACTTCAATGGATCCTGACGGCTGTATACCTTTGGCATAATCTCGCCAAAGAGCAAGAGCAAGAATGTGAGGATGACGGTAATAATCAAAAACTGTAACCAATAAGCCTTAGGACCAAACTCCACAATGCCGGCAAAGACATAATTGAGGAGCATAATAATGGTTACGTTGACAAAATTATTGGTAATGAGAATAGTGGCAAGCGTGCGCTCCGAATCCTCACGGAGCATCTGAATCTTCTTGTCAGTATCTGTCTTCTCATCTTCCAATTCAGCCACGTCCGAAGGCGAGAGGCTAAAGAAAGCTATCTCTGAGCCACTGGCAAATGCAGACATGACTAACAATACAGCTGCTAAAACAGCAGCTATAAAAACCCCAGTAGTGGGCTCTTGAAAAGCCACATCACCCAAGGCGTCAGTTATCATTGAAATATCCAATTCCTAATCCCTTTATGTTTGAAAAACAAAATCATCTAATTTTGCGGAGCTTCTGCAACAGATGGCGCAGGCTGCTGAGGGCGTGGCGTAAGCATCTCCATATTGTCCACATAGATTTCAGTAACATACTGTCGCTTACCCTGCTTGTCATCATAAGAACGATAGCGCACTTTCCCCTCCACATAGAGTTTGTCACCCTTGTGAACATACTTTTCTACAATCTTAGCCAATTGACGATAAAAGACCAAGTTATGCCAGTCAGTATGATCAGGCACTTGTGTTCCATTGGCAAGTGTGTACCCCTTCTCGGTTGTAGCCAAAGAAACTTGAGCAACAGCCTGATCGGCATCATAATAATGCACATTGGGATCCTTCCCCACATTACCTATCAACATCACTTTGTTCATAACAATTACCTCCTACACAAAGATGTTATTTCCACATACCGAGATAACGGAATGTGAAGTTCTTACCCTTAGCTGATGGGAACTGGCTGCGAGAGTCTACACGCTGGCGCAAGTAATCAACGATACGATTATAGCAGTCTAGACCAGAAAGAGCCTTGACATTGGCAACGAAATGAGTGTCGCGGTATTCAAACTTACCCGTGGCTGGCACCATAACAACTCGCTTGAAATCCAAGCAACCTTCATACCAACCAGCCTGCTCCTCATTCAAACGGACTACAGCAGGACTCACATTAGCCTGCTCAGCAGTAGCTCCAGAACGCAAAGCCTTCTTCTCCTTAAAATCCTGCATACTAGCCGCAGTGGTTTTAATCACAATAAAATAGACACGAGGGCGAACCTTATAACGTTTAGGATAACAAACATCACTTGCTGCATAATCACGAATATCTGCTTCAAGTGCTGAATCCACTCCAACCTCAGGAATGCTCTTCAAAAAGTCTATTGCTTCTTCAACATTTGTAACAAATGTCTCTTGATCGAAATATCTCAAATATAAATTCATAATAGGCATGTTTCTCGATTACAAATAAAAAAGAGCGGAAAACGGGACTCGGACCCGCGACCCCGACCTTGGCAAGGTCGTGCTCT
>ERZ1034687.139-NODE-139-length-46841-cov-26.846664_pt1 | contig 46841 bp, 84 predicted proteins | sample MGYA00520704_ERZ1034687 | MGnify/ENA primary metagenome ERZ1034687 (study PRJEB33766, sample SAMN09781762) | gut metagenome | biome: gut microbiome | host: Homo sapiens | place: Madagascar | study: EMG produced TPA metagenomics assembly of the PRJNA485056 data... | reverse complement strand
TGTTTTCTGAGAATCAAAACAATTTTGATAATATCCATATTTGATTGGAGCATAGTTTTCTCCGAAATGATATTTGATAATATCGTTCTCCCAGATTTTCTTGCCGTTCTTATCATAAAGTCCCGTGAACTGGCAGAGGGTTTCTGGGACAATCTCCACGCTTCTCCATGTATTGTGTTTATCTGTTTGGAAAATAAAATGCACTTCTTTTTCCAGTAAATCATATTTTCTCAGGTAATGTCCCTCAACCCATTCGCCATTATCAATCTGCTTTGCTTTAAAAAGAATTTCCCTCATATCACACCTCCTTCGGTTTTTCACACCGCTCAAACTCAATCACCCAGACCCACGGGTTCGCATTCCAACCGTAGCGATTGAGGTTTGATTTCTTGATGGTGCTGTTCCAGATTCTAATAAAATGCTCTCTGGCTGTATGTATGCGATCATATTCATTATCCGGGCTGTGAATAAACCCTCTGTTATCTATCGCTCCTTCTGCTTTTGCTCCATCTTCAGTGACATCCTGCAACCGCTCAATTTTAACATCCGTAACCTTAAGCCAGATACGTGCCGCTTCTTTCGGCATGTGGATGGATGGTCGCCACGGCACATGATCGTGTTTCGCTCCATTTTCATCAACATATGTATCGAAAGGGATTGTATCTGTTGCTGCATAATAATATTTCCCCGTATCCTCAATGACCTGTTCATTTCCATCCAATTCATATAAATACTGCCATGTTTCTCGAACATACAGGATATCTCCCGGCTGATACGGCAATTTGTAAAATCCTTCGCTGTATCCATCGGCATACACCCCTCTACAAGATATATATCCTTTAGGAGTAAATGCCGTATATCCCCACATCGCATCATCCGGAATGCCATCTTTCACAATCCTTCTGGTACAGGTCTTCCGCCCGTCCAGAATTGCCCGCACCATCTCGGTATTGAATAAAATAGGTTTAATTGCCATCTGTTCCACCTGCCTTTACAATTTCCATCACAACATCTTTGCGAAGCGTGCTAACAGTAGTTCCAAATCCAATATCGACATTTATTGTTTTCAGATTTTCCAACTGCACCACAACCTTGTCCGGGTCATAGGCGGTCGGTTGCTCCAAAACTGTTTTCCGCATAGCACCAAAACCAAACAAAATACCTTGTGCAAGTGTTTTTCCATTTTTCCTGCCCTGCGTTTGTTGTCCGACTTCCAGAGCTATTTTTTCAATTTCTTCTATCAGCATATCCTCATCAATCAGTCTTCCCATCGTTCGCCCTCCTGTTCCATGCTTCAACAAATTCATCCCAGTCATATGTACCAGTGCAAAACGCTAAACCACACTTACATTGGATGTTAATAGGATCACCGCCACTATCCGGATCTATAAATGTCGGATGCCAATCATTGCTTGGATCGTACACATCTTTTTTAATATCTATGCTGTGTCCGCAGAACGGGCACGGTTTAAGTTTCTCCATCAGCTTTTCCCCTCCAATCGTTTTGCCGCTTCGTCCATCAGATTTTCAAAATTACTAACTGGGATACCCACAACCAGATTTCCTACATGATAACCATACGCATGATCACTCAACCATTTTAATTCCCTGATAATTTCATTTGTGTCTGCCTGACGGTAATCCCGCAGATGTGACTTTTCGTGTTCTTCGCATTCATTCCAAATTGCAAAGTCTTTCCCACAGTATTTGCATTCATACACCACTCTTTTACTTGGCATGTTCATTCTCCTCTCCACGGCTCCGGCTCTGTTCCTCTGCTTCTTCTGGTTCCACCTCTTCCACTGCCAATTCATATAACCATCTGAGTGCACTTAAAATCTTGTCTTTAGTAACTCCATTATGTGTTGGCATGTCCAACACTTCTTTTATTGCAGTCAGCTTTTCATTCTCAGAGTATTTGTCTGACTCCAACTGTTCAAATATTGCACAAGCTTTTCCTATATTCATCTTCCATCCTCCAATTCATCAGTCGAGTTAAAATTGAGTTAACTCGAGTTAAGTTGAGTTACGCAAACCGGAGCTGTCCGGTCTGATCTTCCAGTGTCTCCGTCTCGCCAAGAATTATCTTTCGGAACAGGCTTTCAAAAATCGGCACTGGAATGCTGTTTCCAGCCTGCTTATACAGTGCTCCGTTCAGACAATTTTCTTTCCCAGGATGCACTCTTCTGGCATTTTCAAAATCTTCATCAGAATATCCTTGAATCCGCCAACACTCCCGCTCTGTGAGGTACCTGTATTTCCCGTTCCCGAGATCCACCACTCCGCTATTTGGGCTTCGCATCTGCTTGCATGTTATTGTCATCGCGTAATCTCTGATTACCGGTACTCGTCCTTTGAAGCTCCCGTCATAGTCAGATAGCCCGTCTATTCTCCGCAACATACTTGGTTGTGTTACCGTGTAATATTCCTCCACATCTATTTCCAAAAAATCTTTGATATTCCGCATTGGTGTATGTATCAGATTAGAAAAATCAAAATATTCAGTCCCGAGTGCCGATACCGTGAAATACCTTTGACTTGCCTGAGGAAGTCCAAAATCTCTTGCGTCCAGAAGCTCATAACTGCTGGTGTATCCCATTTTTGCCATTTCAGACATATATCTGTTGTGGTTGTGCACCATGTACTTGCTACGCACGTTTTTTACATTCTCCCAGATTACATACCTTGGCTTCCATGCGCCCATCTGCTGAACGATATGGATCGTCTCCCACATAAAGCTTGACCGTGTTTCTGATCCTTCATCTGCGCCCTTCTGTTTACCGGCAATGCTGAAATCTTGGCACGGACTGCCATGTATCAGGATATCTGGCTTCAAATTCCAGCCGACTACGCTTTGCGTTTTGTATGGCAAATCACTGGCGAACATTGCGTTATAGCTTCTGACTGCCTTTTCATCTATTTCCACATAGTCGATGGCTTTTACCGGGATTCCGAGATTCCGTAACGCACACCTCGGTGATCCGATACCTCCAAACAATTCCAAGATCTGAATCATGGCATCACCTCCGGGAAGTCTGTGATCTCCATCTGGCCTGCTCGTCTCCATGTTTCAACTTCGACTCCGCATTCCAGCAATGCATCTTTGTAGCTCACACCATTATTTTTGAGATTCATGCATATTTCATAGTGCTTGGGATGGGTCTCAGACATTCTCTGAAATCTATTGGGGTAACTCTCTAAATGCGCCCCAAATCCGCAAAACATGCAGCCAGTCCTCTGTTCACCAGTCGTGTAATACTCCCCGCATGGAGTCTGTTTGATGTCCCCGTATACAGAGCAGATCGGAAGATCGTTTTCCACCACATACCGAAGTACATCCTGTCGCGTCCAGAATCCTAAAGGCTGGCTTTTAATGGTATTTCCGTCATATACGTTACATCCGGTGTGTGCATACTGATGCGCTCTCATAAAACCTTCGTCCTGAGTCACACCTATATATGGCTTTCTACCTGTCTGTTTCGCATATTTCTTAAATGGATTTTTCTTCATGATGTGGCAACATTTTTCAGATGTATCAAGCAGTTAACGGATCGTACCATTCCACTGTATCATCGTCCTGTTTGTGCCATGCGGACAGTTTCATGAGCGGTAAGCTCGGGAAATTGTGTCCGTCTACATCTATCAATGCAACTCTCATATCAAGTCCTCTTGACCCGCTTGCTGCCGCAATACGGGCAATACGCAAACGGCGCATTCACCGGATCCCTGTATTCCATGTCGCATATACCACAGATCGTGAATGTAAATTTATAGTCCGCTCCGGCTTCCTCCAGCTCAAACAGCTTTTCCAGAGCCGTATCAATAACCTGCGTGCTCCGCGGTTTCCGGCATCTGATGACCTTAGAGCCAACAACTCGGAAATGCCGCTCGTCAACGTATTCGGTCAATCTGTCTACTACTTTCATTTCTTTTTCCTCTTCCTCGGCTGGTACTTGTCGCACCAGCCTACATCACAATTCCGCCGCTGTCCGGTATCCAGATAATAGTTGCAATCAACTCTGGTCTTTCCACCCATGTCTATCCCATAGGCACATTGACGGCAGAATGAGTTACTGGTTCTCACCATCTTTTGTGTCATTTAGAGCCTCCTGCAAATAACCTCCAGCTTGTTACGGATTTCGGCTAATCTCTCTCGATTGCTAACAAGTGCCTGCTCCATGCAGTTTACCTGTTCAACGTTTTTCTGATCCATCTCATATCCGTACAGTTTTCTGCCGATATCACACACAAGACTTTCAATTCCGGTCAGAATTTCTCCTGTATTCACCACCACCTCGGCAAGGTTCATCTCATCACTTGGTTTAACTGCCATATTATCGTTCATCATCTTCTTTTCCTCCTGCAAAATGTAATTCCATCAGATCCGCGATCATCAGGTATTCCTGTGCGTATTTACTGTCTTTGTGCGTTTCCTTTACCTTTCCCCGAAATTCTTCCAGTGTTCCGTAAAAGCATCCGCATTTGACTCCTACTGATCCGTCCTTCTGGCGGAAGAATGTAGTTGTCCGCTGCTCACTGCCAAAACCTCCTACAATGGCATAATCCAGATCACCGGAGACCCGTGCATTACCGGAGACCTGTGCATCACCGGAGACCCATGCATCACCGTAGACCTGTGCATCACCGGAGACCTGTGCATCACCGGAGACCCATGCATCACCGTAGACCTGTGCATCACCGGAGACCCATGCATCACCGGAGACCCGTGCATTTCCTGAGACCTGTGCATCGCCGTAGATCTTTGCATTTCCTGAGACCTGTGCATCGCCGTAGACCCATGTATTTCCATAATTGCCGAGGTTAGATTCTTTCTCAATAAATCCGCCCAGATCTCCTTCTTTCACATCTCCAAATGCCACCAGAGCCTTGATTCTAAATAATTTTTTACCAAAACTATTGGTCATATATTCTGCTGTAAGCTCAAATTTTTTCATTCCGATTTTACCTCCAATTTCTTCACGCATGGTCCCAACTCTTTCACCCAAACCACATGCTGGAATGGTTCTATGAGCTTGTCCCAGTCCTCCAGCACATAGGCAAGATGGGATTTGGCCTTCTCCATCTTTTGGACGATCTTGTATCTTCCGTCCACCAATGTTCCATTTTTCGCATATACCGTTACTGCCCCAATGGGTATCCCCATCAGTTTTGCTATCTGCCCGGCTGCCTTGCTTTGACCAATCAGCCGGTCTTCGCAGTAAAGGTCATACACATGTGTGATATATGACATCTTTCTATCCTTTCTGGCTCTCCAGTAGCTCCCGTTCCAGTGCGTCAAAATCATAATCACGCTGCTGGAAGTTACTGAAGCCTGTAGGCTTGGCTCCAGTCTTTTTCTCCGGTCTTGCGGAGTTCTGTGACCGTGACAGCCAGCCGTTCAAAAATCTCTTTGCTCCGGATCTGGTCTTCCGGTTCTTCGGATTCGATAAGCACCAGCCGGTAATGTTCCTGATCTCCTGTCTCACATCTATCCCCGGATAGAGCTGCTGGAAATTCTCCACGTCGTTCTCCGTGATCTCGTATGATGTTCCATCGTTCAGGAGGAAGCTTCCGGCGCAAGGCGATTTATCGTCCGGCGCAGAAGGAATATATTTATTACTTTCTTCCCTTCTTACTTTCTTTCCTTCTTCTATTGTTGCCGGTTGACTGCCGGTTGCTTGCCGGTTGACTGCCACTTGACTGCCGGTTACTGTGCCATCTGTCTGATATAGATTATACTTTTTCACTGTAACCACGCTGAATTTTGGGTGCCGGTTGACTGCCACTTCCCCTGTCGTTTCAAGGTGATTTAATGCAGTTCTTACGTTCTTTACCGACAATCCGGTATCTTTCGCCAGACTGTTATATGATGTTACTAGCGATCCCCTCGGCACTTCAGTGCCCTGGAACCTGCCGTCCTTCCAGTTGGCTTTCAGCAGCAGGTGGATAAACAGCCGACAAGTGTTTATGTCCGAATACCATTCCCACTCAAGGATCCGGCGATCTATCTTGATATGTCCACCCATAGGCATCCACCTACAGGCCTGCTTTCTGATAGAGCTGCATCCAGGCTTCCATAGGCATTGTCACAAGCCATTCATGGTCGTTTTTACGCCACATAACCGTGGGCATGGTTCCGATCTTCGCCGCGTCTCTTTTTGCCTGTTCAATGGCTTCGTAGACGTTCAGATTTTCTCTCCGCTTGACCTCGATATGGATACCCGGAAGCCCTACCACATCCGCATCACCGTTTGCTCCGGCATACTGCTGACCTCTTCTACAAGGGTAACCGTAGCTGCGTAAAATCCTCGCCACTTCCAGCTCCCCGGCTTTCCCCTTCTTCTTCCCGTTTACCATGCTTATCCATCCTTTCAAATGCCGCCCACATAGGTTTGATCTTGTCCAGTACCCTATATGCTCTGGCAGTCTCTTGCGCTATATATTGCTTGCATTCCAGCTTTTCATCCGGAACACTTAATCTTGGTTTGTAATAACCATCCCCGACATTGATGATCGTGTCGTTGTCGCTATGCTCATTCCATTCACCAATCATCCGGCGGAGGCTTCTGTCCACTGCTCTGTTCCTTGGTCTCTCGACTCTGGACTCACGCCCGTAGCCGATCCGGTAAAACAGGTCTTCCGCAGCTTTCTTTTTGTCCTTCATTCTTCTCCTTTCTCCGGCGGTCTGAGCCGCCGGTTGAGAAACAATCTTGAAGATATATCCATCATGGGCTTTTGTGTGATATATTATCGCCCGGAGGTAACTGATCTTTTATGATGATTCCGTAGACCTTGTACATCTGCTGGAACCTTTCGTCTCCAACCTGGTGCCAGATTGTATGATGCTTTCTGCAAAGGCACATCTTCCGGCATCTGGAATCATCAAAGGTTCGCCGGTCGTTTCCCATGCCTATCGCATCCACATGATGTATCTCGCCCTCTGCGCCACACACGCAGCATTTCTTGGATTTGATGCAGAAATATAGGTACCTTCCGATATCGTCCGTTCTCTCCACTCCTGCATCCGTCAGAGGCACGCCTGCGGTGATCGCATACTCTAGAATCGTATTTATAAATTCTCTGGCCGTATCCATTGAGCAGTCGGATAACGAGAAATACTCGCATCCTGTATTGGCAATATGTAAATACTTCAGCCATTCCTTTTGCTCTTCTGGGAGATATCCGGTATATGCTGCGATATCTCGGATCGTGGCATATGCTTTCTTCCGCTGCTCAATGGAGATTGTTCGGCCATCATCAAATCTGATCTCTGCCTTCCGGATCCGCTTATCCATCAGCATGTCCTGCAGCTGGAGCTTAGGAACCCGAATAATCAGGTATGTACCGTCTTCGGCCTGCTTAACTTTCTGGATCTCTGTGATCGTATGCACTACTCATCACCGTATCTCTCTTTCAACGTCTGGAGCATTGCCCCGGCATCTTCTTCCGTAAGGGTTTCCCATGTCTTCCCGTTTTGCTCGATCCACTTAGAAAGGTTCAATTTGTGTTTCTCCTGCAGAGATTTCAAAGTCTTGATTTTTGCAGGACTCGCTTTTTGCTGTTCTGTCGGAATATGGTTCTGGAACTCTCCCATTTCGCTCTTCAGCCACAGCCCAAATCCAAGCCCGGTATGGATAGCCACGCACTTTACAAAGGACCGGCACATACTGTTCCAGACTCTCTGCTGGCTCATGCTGTTGTCTTTTACGGGATTGGATCCGTTCATGACCGGAGACTGCATGATGTATTCCTTATCATCAATGACAACTTTGATCCTAGTCTCATAACACTTATTTACCACACCGTTTTTATCGGAAAATTCTTTATCAGTCATTCTCAGGCTGGATCCTGTCCTTGGATCCGGAATGGGCTCGAAGTAAGCCTGCTCAGCTCCATGCTCACGGAGCAGAGCAACGCACTTTGCCCAATTCAGATATAACTTTCCATCTCGCTCTTCGCAGTACGGTGTTACATCTATCTGTCTCAGCTCATCATAGCTTTTTAACATTTCGCATCCTCCTTCAGTTTCACATAGTGGTTTTTACGGATATACTTCATCACGCAGTTTCCGCAAAGCCTGTATCCGTCAATCTCATAACAGTCATCTTGTTCATATTGTTCTGTTTCTTTATAAATCCTCCCACGGCATTCATCGCAACGGATATAAGGTTGTTTCATACTGCCATTTCCTCCAACTTTAACCGGATCTGTGGATCTTCCGTATCCAGCAGTGCATCCAACTGTCTGCCTCGTCTTGTCCTTTCTCTGATTCTGGTTCTGCATTCCTCGCACAGAAGCCCTTCTCCTGGATCGAGGTTGCAACCGCAGGCATCGCATTTATACTTCCATACCATGCTTTTCTTCCTCTACCGCATCCAGTCCCAGAGCCATGCGGGCAAGTCCTGCATCCAGATACTGTCTGGATACTGATGCGCTGTCGATCATCTTTCTTGCCATTTTGAGCTGCATATAATCTTCAAACTCACTTCTGGTAATGAGAACCTTGTCTTCGATTACCTTAAACATGTTCATCCTCCAATCTTTAACACGCCTGCCAGCACTACTGCCCAGATCATCAGGCATACCAGCAGGATGATTACCCACTTACAATCTTTCATAACTCATATTCCTCGTAAATAATTCCTGTGATAAACACACAGGCAAGCCCTCCTACCGCTGTCACAACGGCCAACGGTATGTCCTTGTTGTCACATATCGCTTCTGCCGTCCACAGCATCCCGTAGGTAAATAGACAAAAGCTAAAACCGCCAAACAGCATCCACAGCAATCTCATATGCAATAACTCCCAACGTTAACAGCCACACCAGTGCAAACATCAGGCACAGCCGCTTCCAGAACAGTATCTTGTGCTTCATTTTTCCAATGACCTCAGTAGCCAATGTCTCCTGTGCTTCACTCCATGTTTTGACATTTGTACGCATAAGTCCCTCCTATAATTCTTCCCACTTAAAACGACCCTTGCCGGAATTTCTCCACTGTCCCATGCCGCGGAACTCTCCGTAATCAAGCCACTCTCTGACAACCTTCTCATGGCTGTCTACCATCATCTGGATGGTAAAATCAATGGAGCTTCCCTCTGGTACTGCCTCACTACTTGCCAAGGCAATGCGTTCTCCCTGCGGTGTGCTTCCTCTCAGCGGTCTCTGGCACAGATCGCTTTCTCCAGCTTCTGTGATCGGGATCTTTCTCTCTTTCACAAAGATCAAACCATCAATCTCTTTCTTGTATGCCCGGATCTTTGCACTCTCGGAACCGGATACCTTACGGAGCATACCGCAAGCATCCTTGAAAAATCCTTTGATCTGGTAGTCCCAGAAGATTTTCCGTCCCTGCTCGTCTCTCGGAAAAATAGTGGTGGATTTCTCAAACACCTCATCTTCTCCGAGTGCTTCAACCTCTTCCGCCAGACTTGGTGCGTCCGGTGCCTGTGATGCGATATACTTCTTGTATATCTCTTTGTCAGCACAGGTCATACCCAGCACTTCCTCCAAAAATGTTACTCTTACTCTTAATTCCTTCACTTTCTTACCTCCTGTTTGATTTACCTTTCCTGGCCACTCTCCGCCTTTTCATAGCAAAGCACATCCGCGCCTTTCCGTTTCGTAGATTTTCCATGCCTGTCCTTTTCATCTCTCGGCAATGATGCGCAATTCTTTTCCATCGCAATTCTTTTCCTTCCTTTCAACGCACTTCATCTGCCAACTCTTCCGTCTCTAAGCTATCTATGCTTTTCCATTTCAGTGCCGTTCATATCCCAGCAATTCCTTTTCAGCACGGCTCCAAGCCTTTCCCTCTCACTTTCTCGACTGCCGCCACCGTTCAAATTTCTCGGTCTCGATCAGTACCGGAGAGTTCCGGCTTTCCGGGCGAAGCTTAAATGCAAATGCCTGACCTGGATAATGGATCAGCCGGGATATACTCCCTCGACTGTATCCATACAGCCGCTCAATCTCGGTGGCTTTCATAATTTTCTTCGGATACTCCGTCTTCCTCACCTCCTACCATGACAGACCCTGTATCTTGCCGTTGTACGACCGCTTCTTGACGGTTGCCATAAGTTCCTCACCGTCAAGATCGCACAGTTGCGAGTACCATTTGGATCGGAAGAATATTTCGCAATCCTTTTTCAACCGCTCATGTGCGATCTCGCCAGATTCAGTTTTCTTACTGGCAGGCAACCGGAGATACCGTAATGCTCTCTGGTAATCTCTGACCGCCTGCGCTACAATCGCAAATATTAAGCGTTCCTCACCTTGCATGGTCTACTCCTTCTTCTCTATCCGGCGAAGAAAAAGAAAATTAAAAATTGTAATCGCAATGTTGATTACTGTGGCGATAATGTTAATCAAAAGCATTTCGATTTATCTCCTTCCTACTCCTTCAAAAAATACTCAATACTTACTTCAAAGTAATCTGCCATCTCTTTCGTTTTTCAGTGCCTTATGTTATACTCTCCACGAAGGGAGAATTATTAAAATGAATATCAAAAAACATATTGATGATCCTAAGATCCAAAAATATATTTCTGATGCAATTGAACGTGATAAAAAACGTCAACGCTCAATTAAAATTGATTGGTTAAAAGATCATTGGATTGATCTCGCCGCCCTGTTAATTGCTGTCTTATCTCTCATCGTTTCTTCCTTAAAGTAAAATCAGTCGGCAAATCGAAACAGCCAGAGAAAAGAGTGACACCAGCAATGCAAGTTTTGAAACTTTGCTTGCATTTTTCCATGCTTTCTTCGTTTTTCTCACCTCCTACTCCTTCAACAGATTTTTTTCCCAATGGTTATTGACAGGCACGCATACCACTTTATATCCTTCCTTTTCTATGACATTCTCATCTGTGATGCTTACGATCAGCTCGTCATTGTCTGCAAGGACTTGAAGTTCCTTATATTCCTTTCCTGCTATTTCCATCTCTTCTCACCTCCTACTCCTTCTTTTTGCACTCTTCTTTTTTTTCGGAAAAACTTTCAGTCTTGCCGAGAATGTACCCCTTGTCGAAATCCGACATCTTGGGGATGTTCTCTCTCAGCTTTTTGATGATTCTTTTTTCTTTTTCTGACATATACTCACTCCCTTCTGTGTGGTATACTCTCCCTAAAAAGGAGAGGTTTTATGAATCCAATTGATTTTTCTAATATCGAATTGAATTTAGGAGAACGGATGACGCTTCGTTTACTCCCGTTGATTAAATCCAACCGTTTTTTCAATTCGCAAACACTCAACTATTTACATAGACTTGGCTTGCTTGATCGGATCGGTGGAGTCTATTCCGTCAATAAGTTCGGGAAAATGTACTTCCGTATAAAACGGAAAGAACGGCTAAAATTCATGATCCCAACAGCGATATCAATCGTTGCCCTATTTGCCGGATATGACATATACAAGTTTCCACTTCTGGACGAAGCATTATCAACAGCAAAGACACTATTGATACATGCAATGGAAAGTCTGGGAATCTTTCCATGAAATACTCCATCAGTGTTTTTCTTCTCGAAAAGAAAAACCAGCGGAAAAACTTCCGAAGTTTCGTTTCTCTCACCTCCCTTCTAAAAGTTAAGTATTTTGAACTTTTTCTCTGAAAAAATAATCCTGTATATCCTCAACAGAAAGTTCTAGCAACAAAATAGCTTTGCAAATATCAGACTGTTTCCAGTAGAGCTTTCCACCGAGTTTCAAGGATAATGTGCGTTCTGACCAGTCCATAGCATCTGCGAAAGAACTTTGACTTCCGTACTTCTCGATAATTTTTCCTTTGAGTTTGCTATAATCAAAAGCCATTTTTCACGCTCCTTTCATGTTCAATGTTTTGAACTATTTATAATATACCACCTTATTCGCATGCCGTCAATACATTTATTCAATATTTTTAACTTTTTTGTTTTGTATCTTGAACTTATGTTCAAAATGTGCTATATTATGTTCAGAAAGCGAAAGGAGAATACACAATGGAAAAAGTTAGTTCGTCAGAGAGATTTAGAGCTTTGATGGACGAGCGAAACCTGAGACAAGTAGACATCCTTAATCTTGTTCTTCCTTATTGTCGTAAGTACAATGTAAAGATGAACAAATCGGATATTAGTCAATATGTATCCGGAAAAACAGAACCAAGTCAAGAAAAGCTGGTTGTTTTGGGGATGGCATTAAATGTTTCGGAGTCGTGGTTGATGGGATTTAATGTGGATCGTGCCAGGAAAGACTCTTCCGCGCAGGCAAAAGAAGACGTTGACTTGATTTCCAAATTCTCATTATTAAACGAGCGAGACCAGAAAATTGTTTTAAATCTAATTGATTCCATGCTTTCTACAAAATAGAGAATCGGGGCAATTAGCCCCAGTTCTCTAAAAATAATTTTATAAATGTATGCAAGTATTCTAACGTGCCTAATTTATTTATCTTCTGCACCATGTCGATAATTTCTTTCTTGTAGTCCATGTGTTCCCTCCTATCAAAAGTAGCAAATGTATATTGTTTTGCTTAATCTTTACTAAAATTATATTATGTGATATGCTAAATTATACCAAAAATTATATATCGAGGAGGTATGTGTTATGGCACTTATAAATTGCCCGGAGTGTGGCAAACAGATCAGCACCAATGCGGCAAGCTGTCCTTACTGCGGCAGTACACTCTGGCGGGGAAATGCGAAGAAACAGCGAGTATCATCCTACGTGACGATCACCAGTAATAAAAGCCGGACAACAGCATTACTGCTCTGCATCTTTTTGGGATGGTTTGGTATCCACCGGTTTTATGTCGGGAAAATCGGAACAGGTATTTTATATATTTTTACAGTCGGATTTTTCGGATTTGGATGGCTTATTGACATCGTAAAGATTTTACTCGGAACATTTACAGATAATACGGGCGCACCGCTCAGAGGATAAAAAAAGCTCCCTGCGCCAACAGGGAGCCGACTGCACACCAAGGTGCAGCGTGTTTACCTACACCCATATATTACCACCTGGAATGCAGTCACGCAAGAGATAATGTCAAGAATTGTCGAAAAAAGTCGGCTGTATTTTTTATGCCCAAAAACAGGAGGTAAACGGGATGGCAAAGAAAAAGTATACAATGGGAGCGGATGGATATTACCGGACGAAGGTATGGGACGGAACCTACAACAAAGACGGCACGAAGCACCGGCAGAACCTGTGCAGTAAGAAGTCCAGCAAGGATCTGGAGAATCAGGTGGAAGCGTTCAAGAAGAAAGTGGAAGAGTCGTTGCGGAATGGGATAGCTACACAGACAAGTGATATGTCTGTGTACGAATATGCACAGCAGTGGAAGAAGACCTTTAAGCAGACAAGGGAAGCGAACACACAGGCTATGTATGAGAATATCATCGAGAAGAAGATCGTTGCCCTGTCTGGAGTGAAGCTGTCGGAAGTATCCCGTATCCACTTCCAGCAACTGATAAATAACAATGCGGATCACCCGCGCACCTGCCAGCAGATCCAAGTCGCATTTAAGCAGATCATAAAGAGTGCGATCTGGGACTCACGATTGCCAGCAGAAGCCTACGACCGTATCTGCTCAGATATTTCTCTGCCGGAATACAAAGCACCGAAGAAACGGCCGCTGACAGCTCTGGAGAAGGAAGCAATCCAAAAGGCAGCCTTTACGGATCGGGAACGCTGCTACGTGTATCTGATCTACGGTCTGGGGCTGCGGAGAGAGGAAGCTCTGGCACTCTGCCGAACAGACATCAACTTGCAGACCCGGAAAGTCCGGGTACATACGGCAGTTACCTTTGTCAGCAATGATCCAATCGAAAAAGGCCCGAAGTCAGATAACGGATACCGTGAGATCCCCATGCCGGATTTTCTCTGCCAGTTCCTGACCAAGTACCTGCACGGGAAGAATGGGTATCTGATCCAGAAGGTCCGGGGTGGTGGCAAACTGACAAAATCATCATTCCGGCGCATGTGGGATTCCATCCGGGACAAGATCAACATTGCCGCTGGTGGAAATTCGGTGGTTGATATGGTCCCAGGTCTGACCTCTCATGTGTTCCGGCACAACTTCTGCACGGAGCTGTGTTACCAGGTCCCGAAGATCTCCATCAAAAAGATAGCAGAGATCATGGGAGACACGGAGAAGATGGTTATGGACGTGTACAGTCATATCCAAGAAGACAAAGAAAAGACCGCTGAAGCCGTGGAATCTGCCATCGGATTTTAGGACAAAATCTGGACATTCGGGTTAAAAAGGACACGATCTGGACATCTACTTTCGATTATTTTGTGTTACTTAAAGCACTTTCAAAATTGTAATTTCAGGGATTTTCAAGACGCGAAAAACGTTGAGAATATAAGAAAAAACCGCCATTCAGAGGTTTTCTGAGTGACGGTTTTTTGTGTGAGGCATCGGGGATTCGAACCCCGGACAACTTGATTAAAAGTCAAGTGCTCAAAATGCCATTTTACCCCGAAAATTCAAGGTTTTTCGCCATCCTAAAAGGACAAAATCTGGACATGTTGGTTTCATTTTTTTCTGGATTCCCAGAGAGTCTTATCAAAAATCGCATAGTCAGACATGGCATTCGGATAATCTACGGTCTGTCCGTTTACTTCAATATCCATATAGCTCCCAGCGTGTAACAGGTCCTCCAAAAGGGAATGTGCTCTTTTGGAAATTCTTTCATATGCTTTACGTGATCCGCGTCCATATTCGTCTATAAGTGCCTTTCCCATATGTATGCGACGGCGTTCTGTCTGTGGAAGTGTGTTCTTATATACGACAGCATCCACGTCCACAAATTTGCAGCCATCAGTGTCTGCTTTGACGAGTGAGATCACATACTCACTCATATTCATTCCTTCAACTTCCGCAGCTCCGCGGATGATTTCTAACTCCTCTTCTGTGCATCTAAATCTGCACACTGCTTCCTTTGCCATCTTGTGTCTCCCTTCTTAAAGCCTCTTTGGCACTATCGAGATCTCTAAATAAGCCAATGTATTTACATTTATATGTAACCTGCCATTTTCCTGATTTTCTATGATATGTAATTCCTGTGACTCCAGATTTTGGCAAACCGCTTTCATACGATACACCAGCAGGCATCTTTCTTTTTCCTCTTTTTATGTCTGCTTTATCCTGATTGATCTTTTTTAATTTTTTGGCGCATTCTTCCGAACATGTGACTGTGGGGGAATCTTTGTCAAAAACTTTACCGCAAACAGCGCAAATCCATCCGTTTGATCGCATTTCTGCTTTGTGCGGGGCAAACTTTTCCTTATTTTCCTGCATATATTTACGTTTATGCGCGTTTACTTTTTTTCTAACAACATTATCAGCGCAATCAGGACAGTAGATTTGTCCTCCGGATTTTACCACATATTCCTTCCCGCAATTCTGGCATATATCTATGCTTCCCAGTGGACGTATGGTTTTGTTTTTGCGAGCATTATCATATGCCTTCCTCTGTGCTTTTTTTCGTTCAGCTCTGCACGCTGGGCAATACCAAGCGCGAGGTCCACCCAAGAAAGAAGTGCCACATGTTTGGCAAGTTCTTGTTCGCATAACGCTGTTAGATCTAATTTCAGCAGCACAAGAAGGACACATATAAATATCATAAGATAGGGCTTTAAAAGTAGTCCCGCATCTTTTGCATTTTTTTAGCCTCATAATTTTACCTTATTTAATCGTTTAAAAATTCTCCGTCAACAATTACAGTGTTGTTTTCATTCAGATCGGTGTCCGAAAAATCACCAGTACTTTTCCGCCAGTCATTAGCATAGTCAATGCAATAATCTACATCCTTAACTTTATACGCTTCCAGTTCTTCATCAAATTCCAAGCTTCCTACCTCAAAAAAATCATAACTCCAATCAGGTGTATAACCATTACCTTCCCATACCATCATTTCAATTTCTACAGTTCTCTTTCCATCTGTTAATCTTGTCATTTTTATACCCTCCGTTCCTTTGGTAGTTAAATGTTACCACATTGTAGCTACATTGTCAACAAAAAAATAAGAAAGAGTAGCAAAAAATCTACTCTTTCTTATTATATTAGCTATGCCTGTACAACCACCGCATCAAAACCTGTTTTTTTCAGCTTGTCAGCCTGTGCCTGTGCATTTTCTTTTTTGCTGTACGCACCTACTTGAACACGGTACAGAGCTTTTCTGTCACCTGTGGAAGTTTCCTCTCCCTGCTCTGCTTTATCCGTTTCCGGTGCAATCTGCGTGCGCTCTCCGGTGATTCCGTACACGATTGCATCAGCCATCTCCTCATAGGAGTATAACTGCACATCGTCCTTGTCATCTACAAAGCAGCACTCCACCAGCAGTGCCGGCGCCTTACTTTTTTTAAGCACATACAATTTCTGGCTGATCTTCACACCACGGTTTTTAAATCCCAGGTTGCTGATTGCCTGGCAGATCTTCTCAGCAAATGCCTTTGCCTTGCTTGCAGCAGAATAGACATAACACTCCACACCAGTAGTCTTTCCATTTCCACCTTTATCTCCTGCTCCAGAATTGAAGTGAATGGAAACATCCAGATCTACTGCATGGGCATTGCATTTCGCAATGATCTTTTTCAGCACATCGGCCTGCCCGGTACCGTTATCGACCGTACAGTCATAAACGGTATGGCCAAGCTGCCGAAGCTTACTGATCACCTCATCCTTTACTCGTCTGGCCTCGGTTGACTCATTGATAAGGCCTACTGCTCCACAGGCAACTTTCCCAGCCGGGTTATGACCGGCATGTACATTGATTCTCATTCTCTTTCTCATTTCCTTTCTTTTCGTCTGCTGCTTCTCCAAACAGGGCAGATGATTTGATATTGACTGTCGCACTTAAATGGATGATTTTTTCTTGATCCATAAGCCCTCCTAACCGAGATCCAGGCTCGTTTTGTCGAGACCGATAATAAGTTTTTTAGCATCCAGACATGCCAGGTATCCTACCGGAAGCTCCACAGGTGTATTGATCGCTCCAAACAAATATGGCGTACCGCCTGACTCGCTGCTAAAAAGTCCAAAGTGTGAGACTGTGCCCCAACTGTTATTTTTAATCAGAGGGAAAGTAATGATCTTGTTATTTGAGATCTGTCCGTCCGATGCTGCGCCCATTACACTGATTTTAATACGCTCATACCCATTCGCAGCGGAAGGCTCCGTGAAGTTCGTTCCGGTCTCCGTGGGTGTAGTTGTTGAAAGTCCAATATATGTATATCCCTCTTTGTCCGAATTTGGAAACAAAGAGTTCAGGATCTGATTTGCTCTGCTTCTCACAATCATATGTGTCATTCCTCCATCTTTTTTATATGCTCGATCCACTGGTCAAAAGTTTGCGTCTCCATCAGCAGTCCTTCGCCAAACATACGATTCTTGATACCCATGATGATCTGGCTTCTGATATCGTTCGGACAGCTTTCAAACAGTGTCTCAAATTTCGCGTAGTACCGCTTAAACCGCTTCTCTACATCTATTCTATACTGCTGATTTTCCTGCGCTATCCACTCATTTTTGTTCATGGTAAAGTAGGCATCGTAGATCATGCTCACGGCGTAAAACTGGGCGTCTGGCAGTCTTTTCCGCTCAATGAACTGCTTCACCAGAGCCGTATTGCTGTCCAGCATATTATTGTATGTCTTCAGTATGTACTTCGGATCGTGCCTGCACACGCTCTCGTCACGCCATTTCCACAGGTAAAAAGCAGTCGGGCAGTATTTTACGTTCTGGCTCAGCTTCTGGCACAAACAATTAAAGTAGCTGTCCTCATGGATGGTCAGCTCATCGTTCCACCGGATTCCATTATCAATCAGATATTTTCGTCTGTGAATCTTGCCGTGTACAAATGTGCTGTCCATGTCATGGTTTACATATAATGGAGACTTGTCCACCGGATTCCGTGTCTCTTCCACAAATGCCGATACAAGGCTGTCAAAACCGCCGTTGGCAATCTCACGGAAGATGATGTACAGTCCACAGGCATTGAAAAACATATCATCAGCATCACAGAACATCACATAGTCCGCTGTTGCATAATCAAGACAAGCATTCCTGGTTCCAGATACACCCCTGTGTGGCTCCAGATGATACTCCACCGCAAACGGATAGCTGTTAATCAGCTCGTCCGACAGGTGTACGTCTGTGCCGTCATTGCAGATAATCACACCGATTTGGTCAAAGTCCACGTTCTGCTGAATAGCAATGCTGTCCAGTAGTGGCTTGACGATCTCATCTGTCTCTTTATGCTGCGGTATTAAAATCTGTAATTTCATTCTGTTGCACCTCCGTCTAATGCTTCTATTTCTTCATCCGTCAACCCTACTATCCGAGAACTATATGCAGACCAATATGTCGCAGTTAAATAAGCAGATAACAACGATGCTCTCACAAATACGGAACCATAGGCTTTGGTGTATTGTGAAGCAGAGCTTATAGGTGTTCCATAAAATGTCATCGTGCTCTGCATGGTAACTACAGATTCTCCAAGTAAATACAGGCTCATTAAATACGAGCAAAATGCAAATGCAAATGTACTCAACACCCTTAATTTTGGAAAACTTGCTGTTTCCAAAGCTCTACATCCATTAAATGCATTACTATAAATCAAAGTGCACTCAGGGAAATAAGCACTTTTTAAGCTAGTATTATTTATATAGTACTGGCCATTATATCCAGAAAAAGCACCTGTCTGTATTGTGGTACACTTCGGAAAACTTAATTTGGCAAGTTTTGTGCATCCTTTAAAGGCTTGATATCCAATTTCTTTGCATTCCGGAAAGATTGCTTCTGATATTGGAGATCCTGCGGATGATGCGTAAGAAGCAAATGCTTCGCTTCCTATGCTTAAGCAATGCGGAAAATATATATCTGTTAACGATGGACATGACCAAAATGCGCGAGAACTTATATACTGACAATTCGGAAAGCTCGCGCTTACAAGTTTTCTGCAACTTTGAAAAGCATACGCACCTACAGAATATGCCACTTCTAGTTCGACTCTAGTAATCTCTGTATTGGCGAATGCATTGGATTTAACTAACGGAGGGTATGAAGTAAACATTTCATCTGTTACTTCATATTCTCCGCCATACCCAGATACTATTTCATAAGGTGCTTTTTTTATCGTTCCTTTGACACCGGCAATAGCCACATTTGATGCAATATTTTTTGCAAGCAATGTGTCCGGCTTTTTGATCGTCAGATCCTTCAGCAACTTCCCTTCCGGTACAGTAACGGTCTGATCGCCGTCCGCAAGGTTCAGCTCGACTTCCAGACCGTCCATGACTTCGCCAAGGGTAAACGTGACTGTTTCGCCCTCTGTGGGTGTATCCGTGGTCAATGTTTCAACATTATTATAGGTGACAGGCTCACCAGCTTCGTCATATAACACAATGTCAGCCATTGTCTTTCTCCTTTCCCAATCTGATATTTGTACCGGTCTGATGCGGATATGCACTGTAAATGTGTACGTCCGTGCCGATCTGTACCGGATCAATCCAGTTGGTTTCTTTAATCAGTGTCAGCTTTGCATATACAAGTGTTCCTGATGTTGCAGTAGCCGCCACCGGTTTTGCCGGTCTGCGGATCAGTTGAGCATTGACACGGCTCTGAGATTTTGCCTGTGCGTCCATCTGCTTTGCCGGTCTGATTGCCAGTTCTGCGCTTGTGGCAGTGCTTTCCTGCGCTGTTCCGGTCAAAAGTACCGGCTCCACAAGTGTCAGCTCTACAGACTCTGTACTATGACTGACCACATGTGACTCTATGTATACGGGTCGTATACAGATAAGGTCAGCATGTTCAATGGATGCGCTTGAATCCTTTGCGACCATCTGTCCGGCAATCGCTCCGGTCAGCTCCGCATTTATACGTGTGCCACACTGCACGATTGCTTCCATGACTCCGGCTTGTGGTGAAACCAGATCCGCATAGTGAGTCGTGCCGGATTTAATCATCGTGTATAGTAGACCGGCTCTGGCGGCTTTCAGCCGCGCATATATCTGTGTTTGTTCGTCAACCGCAGAAGATAACACACCGGCTTGATATGCCTGCAAATCTGCCGACAGGGAGCTTCTGGATGCACTGTCCGCAGTCAGTAGCTTCGGTTCTACCGGAATCAGTTCAGCATGTGTCTGGCTGTGCAAAATGTCGATGCCTGCCAGTAAGCACGGAAGCACAGCCGACAGCACTGCATGTACAGTGTCATTGCTGATAGATTTGCCGCCCATGTGCAAAGGCATGCCTGCCATCAGCTCTGCATAAGTAAGTGACTGCGCTATGGTCTGGGTGGAAAGTTTACCGATATACGGCACACCAAGCAGATCCGCATAAACATTGGTGCTGCTGCTATCCCGATATGCCATTTCGCCAGCCTGAGCCGCCTGCAATTTCGCATAGGTCTTGGTAACCTCGCAGTACGTCGATTCCAGTAAACCTGCGCGGTATGCTTCCAGATCCGCATGATATGACGTGATTGCTTGCGTGTTGGCTTCCATGATTCCTCCAGGACAGCCTTGCAGATCTGCAAGTATTGGCACTTCAATGTTACCGGTATATGCCATAAGACCGGCTATCGCACTTGTAAGTGCGGCATCTACACTGGTCATAGATGGGGCAGAAGCCACAACTTTTACAATGTCAGCTTCTCCCTTACCGATCTTAATCAGCCGGTTGATCTCTGCGACAAGCTCCAATATATACCAGCCATACAAAAAATCATTACTCTGCATAAACCGTCTGCCGGTATAACCAAGCTTTGACGGCTCATTTTCCCACGGCCAGACTGTACTGATCTCGTTTGAGATATTTTTTACGATGGCATTCCACCGCTTCGCTGTCAGGATCCGGTCATCATCGGCATAAGCCATTTTCAGACTGTTTGCATCTCCATAGGTGCTGTCCCAGTCCAGATCCGCGGTCTTATATACTTTCTGTAGCCATGTAACAAGGCTGTTCCAAGTGGCTACGTTAAAATCCAGTGTCAGACCGCCGGATGTGATCGCCGTATATGCCAGTTGGATATGATAATCGTCCGTGACATTATTTACTGCATTTTCCCAGTCCCATTCCGGGAAATCAGAGTCTAAACAAGGTATCTGCTTCATTCAATCACCCAAACCTTGCTATTGCTGTGCCGGTGTAGACCTCTTTCTCATCGTATCCGCTGACGATATAGACCGTGTTCTTTGCAGTGTCGATAAACACACCGTTACACTTCTCATTCGGTGTAAATTCCAGGTCACTGCCTACCGTTGCTCCGCTGCCGATCCAGATTCCATTTTTATATGCTATCTGGGAAGCCTGATTGTTAAAGTTGATTACCGGCTGATTGTATTCGCCAATTCCAATGCCAACCAATGACTTGTCCGTTCCGCTAACCTTTAAATATCCATCACTAAATGTTGCTATATTGTTAGACTCGCCGGACAGGATGGTTATATCAGTAGCTATAAGACTTGGAGCGATTAGACCTCTGGCATAAATCAGTCCATTCTCATTTACTGTAAAATTATCAGAGATGGATAACCGTCCGCTTATCACAAATCTTTTTTTCAGTGGGTCGAACTTTATAGCAGACAGCACATTTCCGTTTGCATCCGTGTACTTTGTTTCCCACTCTTTCGTATTGATGACACTGGAAAGCTCGCCCTGATCGTCTTTGGCAACTACCGATACTTGTCCGGCTTCCGCTTCAATCTCTGCTACTTTCTTGTCATTCTTGTCAGCATAATCTTTCAGACTACCAGCTGCCATTTTGATAGCTTCTGCACTGATACTGACTTCGCCCGTATCCACATTGACGGACAGGATAACGTTGCCGTCCGCATCTCTGGCCACCAGTGTTCCGGTATTGATGTAATCAGCATTCAAGCCAACTACATTTACCACGTTCATGACAGCATTACCGGAAGAGTCAATACCGGCTTTCCATGTCTTTCCGCCATCATCGGACACTGAAAATACATTTGCTGACATCCGCCAGATGTTCTGCGATTCTGCCAGTGTAGGCTTGTCGTGCATGTAATAGATAATGGACCCGTCCGCCTGTTTCTCTTCCGTCTTATACGCACCAAAAGACTGAGTGATAAGGGATGTGAGAGACTGGATCGTCTTGTCATAGTCAGACAGGTCTTTTTTTACATCTCCGCGTGACTTCTCTGCTTCCTGCTCTGCCTGCGAATAGTATTTGCTACTGTTTCTCAACGGGCTGTCAGCAGCACATTTAATCGTAGTGACCCCATACCATGTAAAAGACATGTCAGTGACTAACGACTGATACTCATTGCCTTTGCGGTCTACCACTGTACACAGATCTCCAAACTCTGCCAGAGGATATGCAGCACGATCCAAAGTAAAAGGTCGGAATCTGCCGCCGTTGACGATAGCACCTACACGGGCAATGGCATCAGACGGATTACTCGCAAATAGCTGATTATCCAGTGTCAGCATGTACCCGACTGCGCCGCTGTTATAAGTCACATTATTAACTTTGGCCTGCACTCCGGTAATTACTACATCGTCTGTAGCTACTGTGATAGACTTTGATCCATCAAATAAATGATATCTGCTTTCGGGATTGCTTAAAGCACTGAAATCCCATGTGACGATCTGGAGCCTGTTATATTCGTCCATTCTGGCATTTCCACCTGCAAGCATTGCGATCAGTCCCCAGAGTGCCCTGTGTGTCAGACCGGTCGGCTCTGTCTGTAAAACATAATCATCGTTTGCAAAGGTGGAGTAACGAATTGTTACCCCACAGGTCTTGCAGCTGTCCACCAGTGCCTGTCTGATGGTCATAGGATAGTCCAGATTTGTGTAATAGGTCTGATCGCCTTTGTACATATCGTCCACAGCGGTCACGGTGACTGTGCTTCCATAATCTTCCGGAGTCGTGACTGTAAATGTACCAATCAGCAGACTTTCTGTCGTTCCATCATCCAGATCAAGATTGCAAGATATGGTAAATCTGGCACCATAAAAATCATATTCCTGATACTGGTCCATATCATTTACAAGAGATATAACCACCTGCTTCTGTAGAGCTACACCAAGTGGGAACGCATTGCTGCCAGCTGAGTCAGTAAAGCTGTTCCCACTGAGATAAAATGCGGCACGATCAAGGCTCAACTTCTTTCCGTCCGCAAATACCACTTCCGCAGTCATATAAAAATTCGTTCTGGATTTGATAGTTTCCTTAAACTGATCGCTCACATTTCTCATAATGGCTTCATCCCCGTAATCTGGAATGATAATTCATCCCATTTTTCTATTCCGTCTTCCAGTGTTTTACACGGCGAGTTGTAATTTGCCGCATAAAACGCTGCATCTTTCCATGTTGCCGAAACAATGTCAAAGTAATGGACTGTAAACTGGGACTTGTTGAGCACCTGTTGCAGAATTTTGGCTACATCTTCAGCTGATATGTCTGACCATTTAAGCTCATAACCGCCAACCGTCCCGATTGGTGTATTATGCATATCCAGCCCCATGTCACGTCCAGAATCTTCTGTTGAAGTAGTGGAGAGTTTAGCCGAATATTCATCCGGCTGTACCACCTCTACACCATTAAACCTTATTTTATCCTGCATAAAATCACCTCAATTCAAACGGATTTAGGTTGTTTGCGCTCTGCCGGAGCTTCGCTTCTGCAATCAGCTCATCAAACAGGACACGTCTGTTGATCTGCGCCGTAAATCTGTATGATCCACCTGCACCGCCGCCGGATTCCTCACGCACGATTTTCCTCAGCAGGCTTTCCGGAGCTTCCAGATTCGTGCCGTTCTTCTGATCGCCAAGCACGGACAGAAACGGAGCATTTGCCGGGATCACCGCACCAGTTGCCAGATACGGGATTTTGGGAGCTTTTATAGTCTGGATATTAAATCCAAAGCTGCTCATTCCGGTAAATCTCTGGATAGCAGGCGGAATATCAATGTGCAACTTATTCAGTGTGCGAATCACTGTATTAACTCCATCCACTACTGCAGAGATCATCTTATTTACAAATCCGATAATTCCGTTGATCGGAGTCTTCAGCCCATTTTTCAGAGCATCCCAGATCTCCAGTACACGGCTCTTCATGTTGGTAAATGCATCAATCACAGACTGCTTGATATCAGATCCGAACAGGACTGCGTTATTCTTAATATCTGTAAACTTCTGTGAAATCTGCGCCCTCATCTGCTCAAACAGATCAAACACGTGCTGCACAAGTGACTCGATGCCAAGGACCAGACCTTCGATAATGTACCGTCCAAATTCTTCAAAGAGTGTAGACGGCGAGTGGATCCCGAAAAAGTTTTTAAACGACTCCACGATGCTGTCCCAGATCGCCAACCAGTCGGTATCCATAATAGCTTCGACAAGACCAACCACAAGACCGGAAATGATATGTGCACCTGCGTCAAGCATTTTTTTCAGAATGCCAAGGTAATCAATGTTTGTGGCAACCTCAATTATTCGTTTCCACATGGATTTCCAGTCGGTTGATAACGCCGCTTTATCAAGCCCTTCAAAAAGACCATAAACAAAGTCACTTCCCGTTTTCGCTGCTCTTACAGCATCAAAAGTCTGGAAAACACCAGAAAGTCCATCTCCAATAGCTTTTCCCGCACTGTCAAAATGGAAATTCTCGATGGCTCCGTAAAAGAAATCAACTACAGTATTAATTCCGTTTGCAAGAGTCGCGCCCATCCTGTTCCAGTTGATGGTCTCAATTCCTCCATTCAAAAAGGTTGCAATGCTTTTTCCGATTTTCTCAGAGGTTTTTCTGATCTTCTTCCAGTCGATTGCATTCATGGCTTTGTTGATCTTATCGCCAAGCATAGACCCAAGCTCTGTAAAATCGGCATTCTTCCACATGTCCTGGATCTTATTCGCCAGATTATTAAACTCTGACGTGATCGGTGAGGTCTTAAACATATCAGACGCAGAGGTGCCGGAAGATTTTGTATCTTCCTTTTTGGTCATCTTGTTCAGATCATCCACCGGAGACAGGTAATTGTTCAGAGCCTTTTCTGCTTTGTTTGCACTGGATGACGTATTGTCAAGGCTGGCCGCATAGTCCTGCTGCACCTTCGTAGCCTGTATATAGGTCTTGCTGCCAGTCAGTGCCGCAAATAACTGACCAACTTTATTTACCGCATCTGAGATCTGGTCTATAAATCTTGTCAGTATTGGCGATACGACATTTAAGATTGGAGCAAATGCTGCTGCAAGGCTGTTTTTTAATCTGGTCAGCGCGGACATAAGAGAAGAAATACTCTTATTGGTCTCTGTGGAATACTGAGCCAGATTCTTAAATCCCTCTTTAATCGCATTCCGAGCTTTATTAAACAGTGCGTAAACACTACGGATTCCGAGCGCATACATTGCCACTTTTTTTAATGACAAGCCGGATTTTGTGGAATGCTTGGTAAGATTCTTTAAATGTGAGATTACCTTTTTAATGGCATTCCCAACCTTTCCAAATGCAGATATCATCCGAGATTTAATACTGATTCCTGCAGATTCTGCAGCAGATGTAGATTGTAATTCTGCCTGGTATTCCCGGAGCTGTGCGTTGATTTCTGCGATTCTGGATGCATTCGCGTCATATTCTTCATAGCCAAATCCAAGCCCCGCCTGCTGAAGCATCTGCTGCCGTTCCGCAAGCTGTTCCAGCTCCAGTCTCAGGTCTACTATATCCTGTCGGGATACCTGCGCAGTCTCTCCAATTTGGCGCAGATTCTCCGCTGCTGTCGCTGCCTGTTCTTCTGCAACACGGACCGCTTCCAACTGCTCCGGTGTCTTGGCGAGATCCGCAGCATATGCCCGCTCTTCTGCTCTCAGAAGTGACAGCTTCCGGTATGCTTCGTCATATTCAGCGGATCCGAAGCCTTTTCCAGATTCTGCAAGCTTAGACAGCTCTATCTGTGCTTGTCTGATCTTTCCGGCAATAGTATCCAGATCAAACGGGTTCGCATTTGGTGTAGGTGACAGCATTTCCTGCCGGTATTCCTTCGCCGTCTGTTGCAACTTCTCCAGTTTGGCAAGGGCTTTGTCGTACTCTGTATCACCGAACCAATAGCCTTTACTTTCCATGTCTTTCAGTGCAGCTTTGGTCTTTTCAATCTCCGTCCTCAGCTCGTTCTGGTGTTTTACCGCATTTGCACCGTTCTTTTCATATTCCTCCATAAATTTACGGGCAGATTTCTCCATCCCGGACAGATCCTGATCTGCTCCAGATGTATCAATCTTTGTATCAATAATAATGCTTCCGTCTGCCATGCTCTCACCGCCTATCCAAGGATTTCATTCAATCTCCGCTGCTCTTCAAGTTCTTCTGCTGTGTATCGTGCTTTAAGGTCTACAAGTGATTTGTTCTGGCTGTAAAATTCTTTTTCCCATTTCTCTAACTTCTTGCCTTTCATCTTTTTCTGCCGGATAGCAAGGACCTGCTGGAAAAGGCTTTCTCCAATTTCCAGATATGCGCCTAAAAATGTCCACCAGTGCAAGTATTTATCTGCTCGGACTTCTCTTCCAAGCACCCTGTTTACTGCCGGAATGATGATCTGCCCATCCTGCTCCCAATCCATCATATGTGGCTTCTTCGCCTTGTCTTCCTGGATGCCCATGTCTATAAATTCAGTGGCTTTTTCTGCTGCTTCCTCGTATAATTCCGGTGGCATATCATCAAAATCTATATAGATGATGGTTAAGCAGATCAAAAACTTTTCGTCCATCTCATATTCGGGATCATTAAAAAACCGCAGAGCATCAAGCACAGCGCGGAAATCAGTACGGATGTTCCATTCCTTTCCACCTACGCTCAAACTCTGCGGAAGCTCCCACGGTGTCATTTATGGTATTTGGCAGTAGCCGCACGCACACGCGCCAGCTTTTTATCGACTCTCTGATTGGTAGTCTTTTCGATCAGTCCTGCGATCCCTTCCAGTACGCTCTCGAAGAAGAAATTTCCATTCGGCAAGAGAGTAAGCGGAGAGCATTTCTGGAAGATATTCTCAGAAACCTCGCCATTCAGCAGCAAATCAAACTGACTTTTAATCATGTCTGACAGCTTAACCACGTCTTCAGCTTTTGGATCGTCTCCAAGCGTATAGCTCTCAACGTTGGCTGCTACATCATTAAATCTTTTGATGATATCCGTGTCGGTCGGGATAAATGTAAAAAAACCAATCTCTGCGCCAGTATTATCATTGATCGCGATTCTGACCGAACCGGTATCAATAGACAAATTCATTTTTTCCATCTTTAGCCCTCCGTAAATTTCTTGGTAGTCGGGTTAAATGTACCTTTGACACGATTGCCAACATAAGTGATGGTGAACGGGATCTGATATCCAGAAGTGTCTCCGCCGTAAGAAGTAGGAACAATATAACAATCCTGCTTGTATGCTTCGTATGCTCCTTCGGTATCCTCACCCCACAGATGGACCTCAACTGCTGTTGTCTTACAATTATCATCCTGATACCGGTTGTCAATGATCTTCTGAAGAGCCGTAAACAGCTCGGAATCTGTGTCTGCATAGAACGGATCTGCATCAGCAGATACTTCATAACCATTATGCTTAAAGGTCGTTTCTCCGATGATATTCTTTGATGTCTCGGTGTCAGGGTTCATTTCCACATTAAACTCTTCCAGGTCTTTTCCCAGTCTCTCATAAGCTGGAGTCAGACCGCTGCACAGAGATCCTGCATCAACATAGTGTGCCATATACTTTCTGTCGATTCTCATAAAAAAATCCTTTCTACCTATAATTCTTAAAAGGTGTGTAGGTCAGCGGCTGCTTGCATAATCATGCAGTCGGATTTATAAAGTTTCAAAATCGTATTTGTACCGGACAGCCATCGGAAGCACCCAGTCCTGTATACCTTCTTTTGTCGGCTCTGTCGGATATGGATTTTCCCGTGTGATCCGCTTGATAATACGTCCGCCTGTCAGCTCCGGAAACTGTTCCAAAAAAGCAGTTCTCCCATTGATCGTGACTGGTTCTCTACATAGCCACTTTCCAAGGCTATTCAAAAATTCCTGTATTGTAATCTTGTTTCGTTCTTTACCAGAGGATGTCCGGTAAACAATCAAAAACTGATACTGGCATACCTGGTGCATGACTCCGCACACATCTTCATGTTCGTTGTATACAAGTGCCCCGGTATCGTCAAAAAAGGCAATGCCGCTTTTTTCATCCAATTCCCCGTATCTGATTACTTCCCCTTCCAGAAGATCCGGATACTGGTTCAGCACGGATTTCACCGCTGTCTGCAAAATGGTAAACCCGTCCGCATCTGTGCCTATCGGTTTTTCCACCTTATCCACCTCCTGCCGTCCGCTTTGCATTTCTTATCCATTTAGATCCATCAGCTCTTTTGGCTGCATCAAACCAATGGTCCGTCACCTGCGGATGTGCTTCTTTTGAGTATTGCAAAGGTCTGGATGTTGCTTTTAACTTTGCTCCCTCACGATATCGTAAGATATAATCAGATGGTCCCGGACCGGTCGGAATCTTCATCGGTCCTTTTCCGGTGTCACGGTCAACCATTGCCTTGCCCTCATACAGATACCGTCCTTGTGGCTTTGCTCCGGCGCATACCTTACCGGTTCCCTGCATAGCCGCGCTCTCGGCTCTTGTGACGTTGATAAACGTGCCATCCTGCATAGGCATAAAAGGTATCATGCTGTTCATTACATTCCCGTCCAGCTCGTACTGGGCGCGCTGAAACTGCTTGTTGAACCGTGACATATCAATATTGAGCTTGATATCGCCCCGCACAATGGAATAATCTTTAAAATGTTTAATATTACTTCGTGCCATGCTATTTACCCATAATCTCAAAATGCGGGATAACCGTGTACGGATCGCTTACACTGGTAATCTTGTACACACCATCCTTGTTGGCATTCATGTAAGCATAAAAACCCTCATACCGCCGGTCTTGATAGTCTGCATCGTTCACAGTGCCTTTGTCCCATTCGCCCTGCCAGAAGAAGTCCTTCGGAGAGATCCGGATACTGTTTGCAAGTCCTTCGTTTGTCTGTGCTTCCCATGCCTTTTCTTTCATCCACGGAAGCATTATGCCGGAGCTGTCCGGTATCACGATACTTCCGTCCTGCATCTGGTAACGAATATGGAGCTTTACGGAGTCTGAAGACTCTGCTCCGTACTTCGCCTGGATAGCTGCACGATCCGCAATCACGTCAACGCCAGAAAGCACATGCGGATACCATGTAACCTCACCCGTAGTCTTGCTCTCATATTGATTAAAAAGTGTGATCGTCTTGCCATACATGTGCTATCCTCTCCGCCTACGATTTGCTCGATTTCTTATTCTTTCAGCTCGCGACCCTCTTTTTAAGTCCCTATCAGAAACATCGTTCTGGTTCAAAAACCGGTTTGTTTCCTGACGGTCTTTCTTATAGGATCTTTCATCAGCTCTTTTCTGCGCTGCTGAAACATTCTTAGTAACTGCTCCGTTGTTCTCAACGCGCTTCTTAAATTCTCCGGCTGACATGTTAAGAGGTGTAGGCTGTGGAACATCACCTATTCCACGCTGATAGTAATTTGTTCCACCAGATTTGGTAAAATAATATCTGGTTGTTTTTCCGTCTATAGTAACATCAAGACCTGAGCTTTTTGTCGGGCTGCTTGATCCACCTCTACCACCCATTACACTTCACCTCATTAAATTTATCTGAAAATGCCTTGATTCTGACAATGTTTCCTTTACATTCTTCCGGTACTTTTCCATAAAAGATAATGCTTTCTGGATGCAACCGGTCAATCATGGCATTATAACCGGACAGAAACAGCTCTTTCTTCGCTTTCCCATTCATACATCCCACCGAAGATACTGCCACAGTCCCGCCCTCTGGTTCTCCGTCAAAGCACCAGTCATAGGAATCCGGTGTACTCCATGAAATTGTCGGGATCACTTTGCATCCTGCTTCTTGCAGATATGCACCAACCCAGTGTTTCCGGTAATGGTTATAAATCTGAATAGCTTTCGGAAAATCCGTGTACGTGCTGAAATCCGGTGTCAGAACATACCGGAACCGGCTCAGCTTCTCCACATGCCTGTCAACATTCATCCACAGCGCATTGAATTGATAATCATCAAGAAAGAAATGAACCGCTTTGTCTTCAGGGTTCTTGCAGTTACCTCTGGCATAGTTAAATCCTATAAATTCACACTCACCCTCGAACGTTTCCGGCTGCAACTGCGGTATGCCGTATTCTCCAACACCATCAAAGATCCGTCTATTCAGATTCTCATATGCCATGCTGTTTGACTTGTCTGCCATTACTTTTTATAAAAATCGTCTGTCTTGCTCATGCGCTTCCACAGATCTGTGAGCTTTTCCCATCCATACATTGCCACAAATGCCACAATAAACCCCGCCATGATAGCCGCCAGAATCATATACCACAAAATCACCATATTGATATACTGCATATATGCAACAAATGCTGCTACAGTAATACCAATAGACAAAACAAAGACAAGCGCATCTGTCGGGATCTTAGACAAAACTCCTACACCCTTAAAGACCTGCGTGATTACTGACACGCAAAATGCCAGAATGCCGATTACCGCCAGAATAATAGTCATATTTGCAAATAATGTTTCCATGTTTACCTCCTACAGTCCCGCATAAAGAATTGGGATTCCTTCATCATCTCTTACTCCCATCAGTAACGGTAAAGCCGTCTTTAAGAGTAAGTCATTGGTTTTCTGCATATCTCCGGCTGCTGCATATACTGCATTCCATTCCTTTGCGCTTGCTCCAATCTGCTGCGGTGTCGCATAGGATATGGATTCGCTGCCGGATGATACAGATGTAATGATTCCGGTCGTGCTGCCGTTGGTTCCTACCGTAGTGGTACTTCCGCCAGCAGCAGCCACGGAATTTTTCTCTGCTATATCAAGCTCGTAGATTTTATCAGCCAGTGCACAGACCGCCTTTTTGATACGCTTCTGATAGCGTTCGTCTGACGGCAGTCCGTCCACCAGCCTGTCAAAAGTCATAACATCCACAAAGTCGGAAGCCTGCTCCGCTACCCGTGGGAAGTCAGATTTCGGCACAACACTGCCAAAATATGAAGTTGCGTAAAAATCATAATTTACATATGCCATGCCGCGATCTCCTTAACCGTTGGACTTGATAACGCCCATACGGATGTTCTTCTGGTTAAATGCCAGAGACCAGTTTGCTTTTGCTCCAAGCTCTGCGTTAGTCGGAGACTCTTCGCTGATCTTGGATGTATTGATGCTGAAACCGTTCGGATGCAGCACATATCCCTGCTTTGTATACAGCTTTTCGATACCCGCTTTAGTCTCCGGATCGTAATCAGAGTAGTACGGGTTCTCATAGTTGTTCTTGTCACAGGTCAGTACAGAACCGGATCCGATCATATAGGTCTTATAAACCGGATTGGTCGCAGACGTATCAACAGTGTTTCTGTCTGTGACAATCGGGATAAATCCGCCAATAGTCGGGAGATTTACTTCACGCTCGATAGCATTGGTGATCGTGTACTTGTTGAAGTCCACAAGCCCCATAGCCTTGTATCTTGCATAGATATAAGAGTGCATAAACAGCAGCCCCATAGTCTCCGCAGAGTCTCCGATAGCTGCCTGCTGCGCAAAAATCAGAGTGGTTTCATCAATCTTGTTTGCGTCAGTAACGGCTCCACTTCCTGTTGCCTCTGCAATGTTGGTGACATGGTTTTCCATGCCGGTCAGAGACAGAACAGCATCTACGGTAGCCATAAGGTCTTTGATTCTGGTCTGGCGATAGAATCCAGCCACACTGTTTGCAATGTGAGTCATCGGGTCAGCTCCGGTCAGCTCCTTGGTAAAGTCCTGTGCTTTCCATGCTTTCATTCGCTGGATCAGCATAGCAGTCTGTTTCTTTCCGGAGATCTCTACCGGTGTGTTGTCTGTTTTACCATCGTTGTTCAGTGCCGGAGAATCTTCAGCATCAATCGGAGTGTAAAACGGAAGTGTAGCTACGTTTCCTTTCTCTCCAATCAGATCCATGATGGTGTTGTCCTGTACTAAGATTCCGGATGCAAGGATCCGGTCATTCCATGTCGGCTGTTCGGTCATGTAATCGGAAAATACTTCCGGGTCGAAAGAAAAGCCGCCAAATGTTCCAACTGTTCTTGCCATAAAAAATAGTCCTTTCCGTCAGCAGAAAAGGACTATTCGCCCCATCTGCCTATAACTTTTTGGGTGTTTAGGTTAGCGATCACACTCCTGTGTGTGACCGGTTATTTAAGTGACTGATAAAGCTCCGGATCAGTCTCTTTCAGTTTCAGACGATCATCCAACGACATTTTCTTAAAATCTTCTTTCGTCAGAGATCCAGGTGCTCCTGTCTTTCCGGTTTTCCCGGAAAACTGGAACTGAGCGGCACTTTTCTGCGCCTGCTTTTGCGCCTGATCCACAAAAATGCCCTGTTTGATCTTTCCTTCTGCATCAGTAATCATCCCACTAAAGATGTCACTGATAGATTTTCCTTTCGCAGAATCTTTGTCCAGTTCCTGCACCAAGGCTTCCCGATAATGCTGTTCGGTAATATCGTTCAAAAATTCGTACTGCTTCGTTCCCTTATCATCCACAGCTGCAAGGAAATCATTCACAGTCTTTTCGACTTCAACTTTTCGAGCGTCCGCCGCTCTGGCTGTCTTCTCATTATCGAGCTGAGTAGTGAGAGTGCTAATCTGATTTTTCAGGTCATTTACATCAACATCCTTAAATCCGTCCAGCTTTGCCTGCACATCATCCAAAGAGGTCTTATACTCATCTCTTTTTGTCACTACCTTGTCGTAATCTGATTTCGTCCGATAGTTTTCATCCATCTTCTTTTTCAGATCACTTTTTTTATCCTCTGGGACCTCAATACCAAGCTCCGCAAGGATCTGTTCATAATTCTGCATAACATCCTCCTAAACGTGATTATTAACCGCCCGTCAGCGGTATGGATTCAGCCGGATAAACCACCGGCGGGGTAATCGGAACACCCGGAATCGAACCGGAACAAAGGGCGCGACCCTTCACATCTGCCATTGATGATATGTTCCATATGCTGTCTTTCCAGCCGTCAGCCCGGACACCAGGCACAATGCGCATGTCGGACATTGCATCCGCTTTTCAACCTCCCGGTTTGGCCGTGTTGCCGGAGGTTAGCAACGCCCGGTTTCTTTTAAGGACATGCGCGCCATTCAACAAGTTACCAAAAGAAAGGAAGGTGCATATGGTTTCACCACACATTCATCATATCTTGTATGCTGCCGTTTCCTGTCACCACATCATTTACGCATCTGCCAACATGCGGATCCGGTTCATAATTTCCCGCTTTTCCTCCTGGAAGTCAGAATCCATAATCATTGCAGACAAAAGATCGTACATCTCAACCATCAGCCGTCCAACAGCTTCCATCAGTTTGTCCTTATGGCCCTGATCTCCGGTCTTCTTGTAATCCTGTTTAGCCGCAAGATATACATCGTATAACGCATCTATGTTATGGTCATATCTGCCATTGGAATATTTCTTGATAAGCCCTTCCGCAACCTCAGACACGGTTTCTTTACTCACGTATGAGCCGGATTCCATGCATTTAAGGTTGTTAATCACACTCGTCAGCTTAAAGATCGTATCCAAATTATTCGCCGTCAGCTTTTCTTCCGCATTTTTCTTTTCGATTTCAAGCTGTTTTTCCATTACTTCAATCAGTTTATGCATACTTTTCCACCTCTTTCAGCTTATCCCGGTATTTATCGTGAATATCTTTCTGACTCTCGACAATATAGGTCATGTCGTACCCTGTGGATATCAGGTCAACCATGATTCGCTCCAAGCATTTCAGCTCTTTGTCCACATCTTCCACCAATTCATCCACATAGATAGCATCTGCGATCATGCCGCCGGTCCGTAACTCGGCCGCGTACTTTTCATACAGCTCTTTTGTCGTGGACTCCCATTCTCGATACTGCAGGAATCCATCTTCAACCGCTTTCTGCTTTGTGGACTTACCTACACTCATTCTATTGGCAGTCTTCCATCCATCCGGAATCATCTGCACGACTCCGTCATAGCGATCCGGGATGATCTGGTTATGGTGGTTGATATAATACCGGTTGAGACATCTGCGCTCTTTGCTTTCGTCAAAATACTGGTATTCGTGGATTCGCTTATATCCTCGGAATCCAAGAAAATCAAAGTAATCTGCCATCTGAGAATGGAACATAAGCGCAGCTATCATTCTTGCATTGATCTCCGCAAAGATATCTTCTGTACTGTGCACGTCTGTCTTGCTCTTAAAGGTAATCAATCAGATCACCCCCCTGTCATGACAGCTTTTTGATAATCAGATTTGCATCTTTAACAAGCACAGCTCCTGCGGAAATGTTGCCAACAGATACAATCAAGGATGTTCCAGCCGGAACCGGAATCAGCGCAGATGCTCCGACATTCTGGAACACTCCGGCAGTAACCACTGTATAGTCCATTTCTGTTCCGCCGATTGCTTCGCCGTTAATCTCCATTGTCAAGACAGTTTCTCCCGCTGCTGAAGCTGTAATATTGCTATTAAACTGTACCTCAACCGCCATCGGCTGATTTGTACGGTTTGTAAGGGTAAACTGTCCGCTTCCCTCAATATGATTAAGCCATCCGCTGGCACATCCGCATCTGCGGGATCTGACTCTTGTGCTTGTAAAAATTACATTCTGCCCTGCGCTGATTTGCTGCTCGTCTTTCGCGATTACATTTAACATATTCTTGTCTCCTTTCAAAAAACAAAGAGGGCAAGCAATGCCTACCCTCTTTTGTGCACGACTACTCAGTAGCCTTGGATTCTTCCAACATGCTGATTATCTTCTTTTGATTTTCAAGTATCCGCTCCAGATACTTTTTGTCCTGCTCTTGCAAATGTCTTGCGAGATCTGCGTTGCTTTCTTGTGACAGGTCGCTCTGGTAATTGAGTGCCTGAAGAAAAACTCCGAACAGGTTTAGAAGATCCAGAGCGGTCAGCTCCTTGTTGTTCACAGCACGTTACCACTGCCGCAGCACCCGCCCCCGTAAAAAGAACCGGTGTTGTACGCAAAATACGGGCTGCAAGTCAGATACGCCGGTGTCGGTGTCGGTCTGACTGCATCAACAATGTTCTTGGTCTGGTTTACCTGGGAAATCTGCCAGTATGCAGTCTGGAGATCTCTGTCTCTGTCTGCCAGCTTGTCGCGGAGTCCCTGAATGGTATTATCCTGCATAAGCTGTCTGGTAGCCTGTCCGTCAGCCAGAATGCTCTCTTTGATATCACAGCAACACTGTGCCATCTGCGCCTGGATGTTCTGCGCCATTAACGCAGAATCATACCGGCTCTGCAGGATTTCCTTCTGTGTTTCGCAACAACACTGCTGGGTCTGTGCTCCCAACTGCTGCATTCCGAGCTGGTTAGTGTACCGGTTTTCCAGCACATCCCTCTGGGTCTGACATGCTGTGTTGGATACATTCTGATTGGTATTAAAGATATCGCGCTTTACGAACTCATCAGAGATAAAGTTATCATGCACGCCCGTCTCAACACCGCCGCGGTTCCATCCGCCCATCATCGGGAAGATGAATGCAAGCAGGATAATCCAGATCCACCAGCCACCGCCGCCCCACATGCCATCATTGTCATTTCTTGTAACTGCTGCCACATCCGCAGCCGTTAAGCCCATGCCATCGTTTGTCATGTTGGTTGTCTCCTTATCATATATTTATCAAGCCGTTGCGCACCGGCGAGATAGCTATTTAATCATTTTTGCAATTTGCCCAAGATCCATTCCGTTCTGTCGGCACATCTGCTCAAATACCTGTTGTGGATTTTTCCCCTGGCACATATCCATTGCCTTTTTTATGTTCGGATTCTGCTGTGCCAATATGTCCATTGCAGCATGCGGATTCCCAAACTGTTTAATCTGGTTTACCACCTGCATAGCTTGTGATATAGCAGACATAGGGTTATTTCCACCTGCGTTGCCCATCATACCCATTAAAGGATTCATAAGGTTTCCTCCTTCTTCTCCTGCGCCGGTTCACCCAATTTTGTGAGTAACGCATTAAATTCTTCGCGGGTCACATAATCATTGCTTTTCTGAGGTGCTGTGGGCGCGTCAAGTGGAATTTCGTGGAACTGAAATGCCTTAAAAGTAGCACTTCCCATGTTATCCACGGTTTTTACATAAAAAATAGGAGAGTTGTTATCCATCATCCATGCAGTGTTGCCCGGCTGCACGATCTGGTTCTTTGCCCCATCAACTCCGGCCACATAAATCCAGTTGACATTCTGTGTAGGTATCGCCGGTTGTGCTGGCATTTGATTCGAGTACTGCATCTGCTGCCTTTGCTGTTCCATCTGTTGGATACGTTGCTGGATCTCCAACTGATCCGGTGTCATCATGTTCATTCCGTACACTGGCGGCATATATCCCATAGCTATCCCTCCCATGCCTTCAAGTCATCCAAAACGGATGATATGGATATGAAATCTTTGCTAACTTTTTATATATAAATTATGGCATAAAAAAGGAGCCTTGATGGTATCATCAAAGGCTCGCAAAAGTCTCAACACACTTTTATAATCTTTCTGTTTACTCTACAGCTCAACCGCTTAATGGTTGCACTGCTCATATTCATGATTTCCGCACACTGCATCAACGGTACACCTTGCGCCCGGTACTCAAACAATGCTCGTTCCTCTGGTGTAAAGTTGGCAAGCTGCCGGAATCGGTCAAGCTCCGGCACCGTAAAATCATAAATCTTCAATATTAACCCTCTTATTTGTCTGTCAATGCATGGATCAGATCGTCCCTCGTTTTTTTTAGACCCTCGACATTGTTCCCGGTGATCTTGTTCTCGATCAGGTCAAACATGCTGCGCATTAACAGGCTCATATCATCCCGATTCTGGTTGATATCCTCATAGTCTTTGTTCAATTTGCTTTTGATGTCCTTGATATCCGACTCAATCGTGTCCAGCCTGCACTCAATATCCGTCTGTGGCTTCTTTGCTCCAGTATAAATCTTATAGATTACTCCACCGGCAGCTCCGATTACCGTAATAGCTCCGCAAATCTGCAAAAGAGTCTGTCCAAATTCCACATAATTCATTCGTTTTTCACCCCTGGTTCATAATGATCGCATTTCTTGCAGTCTTCCCTACTTGGGAATCCAAGTATATAATCGCTCTTTTCGCATACGCATATGTCCTCGCATAAATGTATGCAGCGTTCTTCTTTCGGCTTATCGTCCATCAGCTTATCCCCTTTGCGTCCTTATAGAGCTTTGCGTCAGCTCTTGCCTTTCGTGCCTGCTCTCGCTGCCACTTTGCCAACTGCAACCGCTCGTTCCGTGGCTTCAGTTTATTATCCTTGCAGTATTGGCTGTATGCAGTTGACTGTCTTTCCAACAGATAAGACTTGCGCTCCAGAAGCTGCTGCAATTCAAATCGCGCTGCATCGTCCTTGGTACTATCCACTGCATCCTGAAGAGCCATAACCGCCCGCTTGGTGCTTCTGATCCTGCGCTCCAACAGTCTCTGCTGCTTCTGTGCTTGCTCTGCCTTGTAGTTGTCCGCCTGGTTGATCTCCTTGTATGGGTTATCTTCTGGCTTGCCTGTTCCAGATCCGAATGAGTGACGGCAGTTCCACCCACACAGCCCTTCGCCTGTACCGTATCCTGTGGACTCCTTAAAGTCTGGGAACCGCTTATCTCTTCCGGTGCGTGAGTAATACTGCCCCTGCCACCATAAGTGGTTGCTCGGATTCTGCCCGCCGTCTCCGGTTCTGGCTCCCACATGAGCGGATACAAGGATAATATCCCAGTCCATCTCTTCCATGCGCTTTATGGATATATCGCCGGTTGCCTGTGCTATTCCTGTCCGCACTGCACGCGCTGTGGCAGTCTCCAACGTATCCTTGTGACCTGTCGGATAAGTAACTACCGCACCGCTGTCTATGGCTTCTTCCACGGCTTCCCTGACCGCCTGCGTGTACGATGTGGCTCCTGTCATAATCTTTAGGTGTGCCATATCACACGCGTTTATGTACGCGCTCTGTGCCGTCTGTGCGGTCGTGCGGGTAAAATTTGACCATTCCCCCAGTGTTGCCCGCATGTTGCGTTCCATGAGCCGCACAAGGCTTGGAGATTGCTCCAACGGCTCCGGTGACAGTCCGGCATCTTGGTATACTTTATCATCATATCCAAGTGCCTTTACTCCTGCTTCTTCCATCGCCTCCGCTATCTTTGCGGTCTGCATCTTGGTCGCTCTTGCAATCTCCGCCGTGATTTCTTCAAGTAAATACCCCGCTTCCTGCATGGTCTCAATATTCCACCGGTCTGTTGCTGTCAGCAGATAGTCTTTGCCTTTCCCGATCCTTGCAATTATCCTGCTTACTATCTTTTGCAATATGTAGTCGTGCAGTTCTGCAGCTATCTCTTCCGCACCCTCTGCCACGTCTCTGAGATATTCCGGATCAAGCATCTTTACACTCCCGCCATCCCTTTCTTATTTTTGCTCTCCTCTGATTATTGAGCAGCAATACACTGTAAAATATCATTCAATACAATTTCTGCATCTTCTGATCCATTTAATTGTACAAATGCAGCTTTTATTTTTACTAAAATATCATCTACTGTGCTCTTTGCAAGTGTCCATTTTCCGTCAATTAGATCTAATTGTATTTCATCAACAATTTCTCCAGAAAAATACATATGGCTTCCACTAAGAATTAAGTTTTTAAATTTTTCAAAATTCCAATTAAGAGTTGCTCCTTTTAATGTATTCGTTCCGTTTTCTTTTACATCAAAATCAATACAAATCCAAATTGCACATCTTTGGGACATAAATTGATTTGATACCTGGTCCGATGTTTCTATGCCATTAAAATATCCTGCAATATAATTTCCATTTGGATCCTTTTCAAATGCAAGAAATACTGCTCCACCCGAAGAATCTGATGGAACATCCACCTGAACAGTCACTTTGCTCATTGATGTATAACCAGAATCGGGTTTTATTTCCAATATTCCATTCTTACCAATGATTTCATTTTTATCACTTTGGACAACATTACGTGCCTGCTCATCATTGACTCCCGCATGATATCCTTCCGTATATCCATCCTGTCGGCCATCTTCATAACGATCCGGCACATCAACAACCACATCCACGCTTTTCATCCCGTCAAAGCCCTCGTCCGGCAATACGTTCGTTTTGCCGTTTTGAGTGATCGTTACGGATTTGAGCGGCTGGAGAGATACTGCGGACTGTGTGGCAATCTCATCCATCAACCTGTCCACCCGTGTCACTGCCTGTGGTAAACCAACATCCATGCCGCACATAGCCGCAAGATACCGTTCTTCACGGGTTACCGGCTGTGGGAGTACCACAGTCTTGTCCCCTGCCAGATAGGCAAGGTAACGTTCTTTTCTTGTAATCGGTTCCATTATTCTTCACCTCCGAATAGCCTTGTCTCCTGCGGTTCTGCTTCTTTGACCATTGCTTTCGCTTCTTCTTCCGACATGCCCTCGAATTTCTGGAAGTACATCCATGCCGGTACTTTGCCCTGCGCCACGTACTGCCACCAACGCATCCGGTCTTCCTCGCGGTTGTATGTGATGTCACCGAAGTCATAAGTTACCTCATATGCCCCGACAGGCGCAAGCCCGTACAGATCCGCAAAGACATTCAGCGCGTAAATCATACCGTTCAGGCATTCTTCCAGCTTGTCCCGCACATCCTTGATATACTGGATTGTCCGGCGGTCATCAGCTTCAACCTGTGTGGCTGTCACCATGCCTGTGCTCTGATTAAATACAAAGTAACCATTGCTAAATCCGCATTTGTACCCAATCTGGGACAGAAGCGCGTCAATACCTTTCAAACGAGTATCTGTGTTGAGCTGTGGGTTGATCTCCTGATAAAATTCCTTCTGGTCATTGCCAAACACATTCTTCACGTAATGCGGGAGCTTCATCTCTTTTCTTCTTCTCTCCCGCGTTTCTGTGGTCATGTTGCTCAGCTTCGTTCCGTCCGGAATCAGAAGACGATCATCCGCAAGCACAATCTTCTCACTGTCGTAGATCTCGCCTGCGTTCCGACTGTATGCCACGTCCAAATCTATTAACTCCTCAATGGCTTCTGCGTATACTGGCAATCCCATAGGTGTTTCCAAGTCTATGTTGTTTGCCTGTGGTGTCCGCATCATGCCAAATAACGGACCGTCAAGCCTTGACCCGTCCGCTTTGAGAATCGGCGGTGTCTCGTCCATGAGATTGCGCCACACGGTCTTGCTCAGTGCAATAGGCTTACCAATGTCATCAGAGCTTTGAGACACGTAGGCTTTATTGCTGACAATATACGGCTCTGCTCCGTCCTCTGCATCCGCAAACCTGTGGTATTCCAATCTGGTATAGTATTTATCGTTATCCGTATATGTGTCCCGGAAGATAATGCCCTTTACTCCCAGATTATCATACTCGATCAGCAGGACGTCCGCAGGAGTAAATACATCAATGCCTGTCCCGTTTGGCTTTAAGAAGACTGTACCATATGCGCATCCATACTCTACCCAATGCCGGATCTTGAAGTATACGGCATCAATCTGAGATTGCAGCCATGTGGCTCTGGCAGATCCATCAATGGTGATCCCTATCGCCAAAGTAGTCAGCCGTGCTGTCTCTGAGCATACAGATTTTGCAAAGTTAATGGTCTTTACCCCGTCTTTGCCGTTGACCCAATATGGATGTCCCGAATATATACCGTAGCAGACGCTGATAATCTTTTCCATTTCCGGCGACACTCGCGCCTTTACGTTAAAATCATCCTCTGCCTTTTTCTTAAAAATCATAGTAAACCACCTCTTGATTGTTGCTATTAGTCCCATTTACTCACCTGCCAAAATATCATGCGCTGTTACCTCGTCTTCTCCATAATGTCTCTGTCGCATATCTGGTTGCATCTATATAATGATTATCCCTGTCAGGGTATCCGCTGATAATATTGCCATCCTTATCACGGTCATACTCATATTTCTTAAATTCTTTTCTTGCTCCTGGTGTTCTTTGGGGGTCAAATACCAGCTTTTTCCCTTGTAACCACTTCATCGAGTATTCGACACTGCCAGGACCTTTGATTGCATCCCTTGCCGGAAGCCCTTCATCTCTATAGTCGCTTGTTGACTTTTTTTCTGCGCTGTCGCAAGTGATGGTATAATCATCATATCCACGCTGTTTGATCTCAGCAGCAGTCTCGCTGTTTTTCTTTTTGTTCGCCCCGTACTCATCTATAAAATAAATGGTCTCTCTGGCCGCATCGTAATGGACGCGGACAAATGCAAACTGATCTGGGAACCATCCCCAGTCAACCCCTTGATATATCCGATCAAAGCCTGCAATTTCTTCGTCTGTGATCTCTCGCTCTTCGATAAACTCAAAGACATTGCCACCATTTCCGTTAGCTACACCCATATACTCGTTATCGTATGCAGCAGGATTGACCTCTTTTAGATGCTCAGCATCATTGATAAACTGTTCGCCCAGCCAGTCCTCCGGTACATCCTTATACGTACTATGCACTACCAATGCATCCGGATCTTTCTCCTGCGCTTCCTCAGTATACTCGTTCGCCCAGTTGTTCTTACTCCGCGGTGGGTTAAATGACTTAAATCTATACGCCTTGTCACCGCCTCGGATAGCTGACTGCTGGATGTTTCGGATCTCTTCCGGTCCTGCAAACTGATCCAGCTCCTCGAACCACACGATACCGATATACCCAAATTCCGGCTTGATAGATTTAATTTTTAGCGGATCATCAGCACCGCGGAAGTAAATCTTCTGCCCGGTAGGTTTATATGTAATTTCAAATGGACTTGTCTTAAACTTAAAATCGGAATCAAGGCCGAGCTTAGAGATTCCCCATTTGAGCTGTGCATACACGGAATCCTTGATCGTGTTCCCGACTTTTCGCAACACAAGTGCATGCATATCCGGATGATTTTTCAGCAGCTCTGGGATGATGCATGATATTCCGGAGGACTTTGTAGATCCTCGACCGCCTGGGAGAATATATTCTGTATGCTTTCCGCGCCGGATATCCCGGATCATCGGATGGAATACATCTGCGATCACATCAAGGTCCATGTGGTATTCTCCTGCGCTTCTGGCGGCTTCTTCTGCCTTTGCCTGCTCTTCTCTCTGCTCTTTGATGGTTAATGCCTTTTCCAAATCTGACATGGCTTTGAGCTGTTCCCCAAACGCAGGATTGAAGCCAAAGGAATCTTTGACTTCACCTTTCGCAATCTGCGTCCTGCGCTTCTGGATATCAGCTAAAGACATGATATCAGTGCCGTTGATTTTGTCGATTCTAGCCTGATGCTCGGCAATATATTCCTGCACGTCAGCATTCTTCAACAGCCTGCATCCTTCCTGCGCTGGCTTCTTATATCCCGCTTGCCTCGCCGCATCGGTTGCATTACCGCCATTCTTTATGATGTTTTTCGCAAATGCTTCTCTCTTTGGCGTAAGATTCGCCATCCATCACCACCTGCCATTACCAGTCTTCCAGTGCTTCCCATATCTCTTTAAGAGTCATAATCACATCATACTGTGACGCTGTATGCATGATTTCATAGTCTTTTGTCTTCCACTCCTCCCTCACCGGCATTAACACCGGTGTAGATATGGTGTACATGGTTATCATTCGATTCTGTTCTTTACTGTAAAATTGATTTGTATTTATCTTTATTTGCAATCGCTTTGATAATAATGCCCGCTGCAGCTTCTTTACAATCTGATTAGGATTTCTCATCTCTTCCCATTATCACCCCTTTTCCGCATCTTTCTATCAGCACATTTTCCCTTCCATGCGCAAAAACCTGTAAAACTGCTCCGCAACCTTGCGTTTATATGCGTAGAAATCATCCGCTTTTGCTAATATCGCCCGTCCGCGCTTGATCTGGGTCTTATACCCAGTTCCGGTCGTGAGACTGTCGTATACTGGTACTTCCAGCCCATATGCAGAAGATATGCAGCACTGGAAAAGTAGCAGTGATTCCTCCCGGCTCAGATGCTTGCAGTATTCATATAACTTTTCTATATCCTCCGGCCAGACTCCGTGATCCACTAGGCTCTTTTCCCGTGTCCGCATATGTTTTACCTCCTACTGCTTCATCAATCGTCTACACCAAATGCCTTTCTCAAATCATGTACTACTTTTTCTGTCGTTTCCTGCAAACTGTTATATGTTGGTCTCAGCTTACATTTTTCTCTATATCCATCACAAGGAGTTCCGCACAGCAATACATTCTTGCAAATTCCATCCTGTTCAGCCATGCATTTTTGTTTATTTCTCATCCCATCCATCCTTTCTGTTATTCGGACACTCCGGGCATCTGCACACCAGCTCCCCGTCATCGTTAAGATAGTAATCATCACCGTACCCGCTGCACTCGTAGCAGTAATCATAGTCTGGATCCATAACTATTCCTCCCAGTCTAATCTCTGCCCGCATCTGCTACAGAAATTAGGCTCTACTTCTATACTTCCAGACCAGCACACCAGCTTCTTGCATTTTGGACACAGAAAATCCGCATACGTTTCATCCATGTTTTCTTTCATTACCGGTTTTTTGGGATATTGACGCTCCATCGCAATTAACGCCAGCTCCGCCGCATGCAACATCTTCTCATCATCTGTGTAATCTTCCATGTATCTCAGCAGATCCGCTGCCTTGGCTTCTGTTATGTCGTTTTTCGCACTGCGGTATGTCTCCGCAAAGATATCCGGCTTACATGGGTACAGCTCGCCGTGTACACCCTGGATAATAAAGTCTCCCACGGATACATGATGATCGCCCTCTAATGTCTTAATGTACAGTTCAGGACCATCATAATACATAACTTTTTCCAAAAAAGACTTTACTGCCCAATCTGGAGCCAACCAGTTGCCGTATCTATCTTTGAGATCTCCCATATACTGGAATGCTTCGATTTCTACCTGTTTCTTTTTGTACTTTGCCATATTCACTCACCATCCTCTTTCAATATCTGGTTAATCACTCCTGCAAGCTCCTTCAGACACTTTTTGCATAGGCGTATCCGTTTGCAAAATACGCCGTCAATATCAATTAAAAAGTAGTCGTCTATCCCGCAGTTCTCGCAGCATGATACCTTGTCCCATTCGATATGTTTTTTCATGCGTCCTCCAAATCGCTCCACCATATCTTTTAGAGTCATCTGATCGCCGTAGATAGCTTTTACACGGTTTGTTAATTCACGGTACTCCTGTATATCTCTCAATGGATTTTTTACTTCATTCCACTTCATAGGCATCTCCTCTCTGCGGATACAAAAGTTTTAGATCATATCCGCTTTCTATGAATTTGATCGTTAATTCATGATCTACTGCATTTCCCAACTTATCGTAGATCCAGTACATATCCTCCTGTGTAAATTCTGTTCCGAGATACTTGTTGTAGCCATCCAGAAGCGTCCTGCGCCACTTTTCATTGCTGTCCTTTCTGGCATACGGTTCGCCCTTTGCTATGGGTCTGGAACACCATTCCAACAGCTTACAGATAATATGCAATTCGCTTTTACAGTTCTTTGCTGTAAAAAATACATTTCCTTTTTTTGATAAAATCAGCTCTCCATGTTGATTTATGTAGCTTCCAGGAAAGCACTTCATCACATTAAAAACTTCATCAATCATGGCTCTCCTCCAGTTCTTTCAGTTTGGCTTCGGCTTCCTCTTTGGTGAGAAATACAGACGTTCCGATATCGTAGAAGCTCTTATACATCTTGGTATAATCACTTTCTGCATAGATGTTCCACATTGAATAGCTACGCGAAGTGTAACGCAGTTCACCATATGGAATAACAACTTTGACCTCCATCGGGAAGATCCGGAAAACTCCGTCATCGCACTTGCATAACTCCCACACGATGTCACCTTTTTTACACGGCAACCGAAGGAGCCGCCCCTGCTTGCTCAAATTCCTATATTCTTTTAATTCTTCCAGCAATTTAGCCACATCATCGAGCCAGTACAACTCCCCATCTTCAAAGCAACAACCATATGTTTTTTGATAATATGGACAGCATTGACCTTCACCACCGTTTATTAGATCTCTTGGCTTTTCAGAGTCGGTACATACAACACTCTTAAAATCAACATCGTCCAGATGTTTGAAGTTCTCAATATCCGCATGACAATCGCCGCTTGGAATCTGGCTTGCCACGCATTTAAGAGCTTTTATCATATCTTCGATATTTGACTTATCTCTCATCCTACACCTCCATCAGCTCCAGGTTGTCAAATACATTGCCGACTACCTCAAACTCACAAGTTTTTACATATTCCTCAGTAAGTGGCATTGGCAAACAGAACGGCTCGCACTTACTTAATGCATCCGTTGGGACAACCTCATAATGCCATCCGATAACCTCATCTACCGCTTCCAGTGATTCTGCATTGATTACCGGAAATTCTCCGTACACAACTTTTGCAAGGTCTTCTCTGTTTCCATGACCCATCAAAATGTCATTCTCCCAGATCTTCCGACCGTTCTTGTCGGTCAGACCTGTGTACTGGCAGATGGTTTTTGGATCAATTAAAAACTCACATTTTCCATCGTTTATGTGATTTTCGTCTTCCAAATACCCTTCTACCCATGTTCCATCTAAATGTTTGTTCTCAGGGCATACATGCATATGCTTTCCGCGGAAAAGAATCTCTCTCATAGCCCGTTCTCCTTCTCATACTTTCTAATCTTTTCTTCCAGACGTTTGATCCGCTCATCTATGTCTTCCAACTTATCAACCGGTCTGAAGTGTTTGCAATACTGCTTGTGATCCTTGCGCTTTGTCCTGCTAGTAATACCGCACACCCCGGTTGTCTTTACCGCTTCCAGGCAAACTTTTGCATATTCATAGTTTTTATTCGTAACTCCCCGTGGTAGCATCCACTGCATCAGACAGTAACATTCACCGCATTTCACTTTTTTTCTCATACTTTGTCAAACGCTCCTTTGAGCGATTCCACATCAACATACAGTTTCTTGACCTTTCCACATTTTTTGCACTTCAGAGTCAGTTCTCCATCGTTTGGCCACATGTAATAAAAATCATACACATGTGGTTTACAGAGCATTTTGACCTTGCACCCAGTTTTTCTCCACCTTTTTATCTTTTCCGCTGCATAGTACAGAAAATTAGCCATTATAAGAGCCACAAATGCCATGCCTATTCCGGCAAAAATCTTAATCCTTATCACCACTTTCCTCCACATATTCCGGGCAGTCCTCTGCAAATTCGTAGCTGTCCTTATCCTCGCACTGAATGCTGCAATCTTCAGATGACGGGCAACAAATGCAGCACTCGGTTGATCCGTATACACATTCTCTGATGCAACGTTTAGCCATGTCACACCTCCTGCGGTTTCTCACACCGCTCAAACTCAATCACCCAGACGTAAGGATTCGTATTCCATCCGTATCGGTCAAGGTCGGATTTCTTGATGGTAGTGTTCCACAAATCTTCAAACTGTCCTCTTGCGGTACACGCTCCGGTAAGCAATCCACTATTACATCCTTCCGCTTGTGCCTGTACTTCTGTTATTTCCTGCAACCGCTCCACCCGTACATCCGTAACCTTCAGCCAGATTCTTGCAGCTTCTTTCGGCATGTGGATGGATGGTCGCCACGGCGTATAATCGTGTGTCACTCCATTTTCATCAACATATGCATCGAACGGGATTGTATCTGTTGCTGCATAATAATATTTCCCCGTATCCTCAATGACCTGTT